>ERZ826220.694-NODE-694-length-38201-cov-20.591071_pt1 | contig 38201 bp, 44 predicted proteins | sample MGYA00519927_ERZ826220 | MGnify/ENA primary metagenome ERZ826220 (study PRJEB31778, sample SAMEA3449225) | human gut metagenome | biome: human gut; feature: human-associated habitat; material: faeces | place: United Kingdom | collected 2010/2012 ... | reverse complement strand
TCTCTGGGGGATTCAAAGGGGGTATTCTCTTCGGAAAGAGAATACCCCCTTTGGTGTCGCGGCGCGCACGCCGCTCCCCCTTCCGCGCTCGCGCGGGAAGCAATGTGCAGCGCTGCGCGCTGCTTTTATTCGATTCCTTACAAATAAGGAATAACCATCGATGCAACGAGCGATAAGATCATCACCGCGACCAGCAGGATCGCGACGGCTCTCGTCTTCTTATTCATGGGGTTCCTCCCTTTCTACGATTTTCTTGATGCCCTTTTCCGCCTTGGCGCGCGGCAGCATCACCTCGCGGCCGCAGCGCGTGCATTTGAGCTTGATGTCCATGCCCACGCGCGTCACGAGCCAGAGCTTTTCGCCGCAGGGATGCGGCTTCTTCATTTCGACAATATCGTTCAACCTCAGGTCCATGTGCTCACCCCTTGATCGCTTCCCAGTACTGCGCGGCGGCGCGCTCGACCTTGTTGTCGCCGTAGCGGTAGTACTGCACGTTTTTGAGCTCGTCGGGCAGATATTGCTGCTTCACCCAATGGTTCGGGTAGGCGTGCGGGTACTTGTAGTTCTGCCCCTGCGCGCCGCCGGTCGAATCGGCGTGGACATTCTGGAGGCAGCGCGGGAAATTGCCGCACTTGCCCGCCTTCACATCCGCCCAAGCAGCGCCGATGCCCTCGATCACGCTGTTGGACTTCGGTGCGGTAGCAAGTAGCACCGCCGCCTGCGCCAGCGGCAGCTGCGCTTCGGGAAGGCCGAGCTGCATCGCGGTGTCGACGCAGGCTTTGACGATGGCGATAGCCTGCGGATAGGCCATGCCGACGTCCTCGCTCGCCGAGCAGAGTAACCTCCTGCATGGCGTGACCAGATCGCCCGCCTCCAGAAATCTTGCGAGGTAGTGGAGCGCCGCGTCGGGGTCGCTGCCGCGCAGCGACTTCATCAGCGCGCTCGCACAGTCGTACATCGCGTCACCGCCCTTGTCGTAGCGCATGGCACTGCGCTGTGCGACCTGTAAGGCGTCTTCACTTTTCAGCAAAAGTTCGCCGTTCGTGACGTCCGCCGCCTCATATAAAAGCTCGCACGCGCTCACGGCCTTGCGCACATCGCCGCCACACTGCTGCGCGATGACACGCGGCACGTCGTCCTCCCAGGAAAGCGGCAGCTCGCTGCGCTCTTTCAAAATGCCGAGCGCACGCTCGACTGCGGGGATGGTCTCCTCCGCGCTGACGTTTTTGAACTCAAACACTGTCGAGCGGGATAAAAGCGCGCCGTAAACATAGAAATACGGATTCTCCGTCGTCGACGCGATCAGCGTGATCGAGCCGTTTTCCATGAATTCGAGTAAGCTCTGCTGCTGCTTTTTGTTGAAGTACTGAATTTCGTCGAGATAGAGCAGAATGCCGCCCGGTGCCATCATCGTGCCGACATCGGAGATAATGCTCTTGACATCCTGAAGGCTCGCGGTCGTCGCGTTCAGGCGGTACAGGGTCTTATTCGTGCGGTTTGCGATGATGTTGGCGATCGTCGTCTTGCCCGTGCCGGACGGGCCGTAGAAGATCATATTCGCGCTCGAGCCGGACTCGATGAGCCGGCGCAGCAGCGCGCCTTTTCCGAGCAAGTGCTTCTGCCCCACGACCTCGTCGAGCGTCAGCGGGCGGATCTCATCCGCCAAAGGCCTCTTTTCACTCATATCAGTTGTTCCTGCTGCATTTTTCCGCGTCGATGGCCAGCACGACCATCAGCGCGCCCAGCGCGTCCTGCGGGTCGGCAACATCGATGACGTAGGTGTCTGTCCAGTGAAAAAGCTCTTTCGTGATCGTCGCGACGCAGCCGCGCGAGGCGCTGTCGATCGTGTAGTCCCACTCCATGAAACTGCCGTTCACTTCCCAGTCGCTGCACTCAAGTGTAAAGCGCGGGGTAAAGAACGTGAACTCCTTGCAGATGCAGCCATAGTACTGCTCACCGATGTAAAGCTCGAACTTGGGTAAAAACGTCAGCACGCGCTGCTGCACGGTGCCGATGTGCTCGCCCGCGGCGTTCAGAATATGCAGGCAATGCCCCCAGGCAAGCTTGCCCTCGACCGTAAAGACGGTGTTGCCGTCCTCATCGTAGATATCATAGCTGTCGAACCACGAAAAAAAGCGCTGCTTGAATAGTAGCCGCATCGCACAAGCCTCCTTTTTCACAGATGGAATGATTATAGCACGTTTTTTCTTCACTGCACAGACTTTTTCTGTCGATTTTTCCGTGTCTCTGTGCTATACTGTCGGCAGTATTGATGAAACGCAGGAGGTCTCGCCATGAAATCCAAAGCCACCGTCCGCCGCATCGTGGAGGAGCTGAAGGTCCTCTACCCCAACGCGCGCTGCTCGCTCGAATATAAAAAGGACTACGAGCTTCTGTTCGCCGTGCGCCTTTCCGCCCAGTGCACCGACGCGCGCGTGAACATGGTCACGCCATCGCTCTATCAGAAGTTCCCGACGCTTGAGGCCTTCGCGAACGCGACGTATGAAGAGGTCGGCGACGCGATCCGCTCCTGCGGATTTTACAACACGAAGTCGAAGGACATCGTCGAATGCGCGAAGATCCTGCTCGAAAAGTACGGCGGCAAGGTCCCCGGCACGATGGAGGAGCTCACAGCCCTCCCCGGCATCGGGCGCAAAACGGCGAACCTGATCCTCGGCGACGTCTACGGCCAGCCCGCCTACGTGTGCGACACGCACTGCATCCGCATCACGGGCCGCCTCGGCCTGACGGACGGCAGCAAGGACCCGCTGAGCGTCGAAAAGCAGTTGCGCGCCATCCTGCCGCCGGAGGAGTCGAACGACTTCTGCCACCGGCTGGTGCTGTTCGGCCGCGACCGCTGCACCGCCCGCAAAGCCAACTGCGACGGCTGCCCGCTGAGAAAAGACTGCGACTACGGGAAGGCGCAGAAATAATATCTTCCCAAAAGCGGCTTTGCCTCTTTTGGGAGAAGGCCGCGCTGCGCTCCGTGCCTCGCCGCCAATATGGCAGCTCGACACACGCTCCGCGAGAGGTGTTTTTCACCACGTACACGCCGCGGCGAAAAACGATCTGATTTTATTTCGTGCCTGCGGGCACGAAACTCTGCGAGGCTTTCCCCAATAGGAGAAAGGTTCCGCACAGCGATGCTGTGCGGAACCTTTCTCGTTTTTCTTTCAGTTGTTGAATTCGCTGGGCAGGATGTACTTTGTCGTGCTCGTTGCGTAGCCGTTGCCGCGCTTGATGGTCATGTAGATCGTCTTTTCGCCGCCCTCAAGCTGCACGTAGCAGACGCCGTCCTCGTTGAACTTGTCCGTGACGTCAAGCTTCTGGTCGAGGTAATAGACCGTGACCGTGCCGTCCTCGCGCTCTTCGACCTCGGGCTCGTTGAGGTGCTCAAAGAGTTCTTCCTCCGTCAGTGCCCGCTCCGTGCCATCCGGCTCGAAGGCGACGCCTCCGCCGCTCCGCTCGCGCTCGTTTCCTTCGCTGTCGGTATAGTTGACGGTATAGTGACCGTTTTTCACCGTCAGCGTTGCATCCGTCATCTCACCGTTGAGCCAGAGCTGCACCGTGCGCTGGATGCCGCCGAGATCCGAGGCATAGGCGACGCTGCCGAGCGCCAGCACGAGCGCAGCCGCGAGGCCGATGGTCGCGGCGCGGCGCAGCGTGGGCCGTTTCGTTTTCCGTTCTGTCATCTTCATTACCTCCGTCATCGTGTCCGGGGAGGCGTGCAGCGGCGCGAACGCGCGTTGGAATTTCTCTTTTTCTGTCATTGCCTTACTCCTCCTCCAAAATCGTTCTGAGCTTCGCCCTTGCGCGGTAAAGTCTTGTGCTGACGGTCTTTTCGGGAATGCCGAGCATCGACGCGACCTCCGCCGTTGTATACCCCTCGTAATAGAAGAGCAGCAGCGGCACGCGGTATTTTTTGTCGAGCGCCATCACGGCTTTGAAGAGCTCGCCGTCCCGCGGCTGCTCGAAGGACAATGTCTCGGCGTAGTCATCGATGTCCTCGTGCCGGCGCCACGGCGAGCGGAAGAGCATCTTGCAGCGATTGACGGTGACGCGGATGAGCCAGTTTTTCAAGTGGGCGTCCGACTCGAACGCCTTATCTGTTTTGTACAGCTCTATCAATACGTCCTGCGTCACATCGTTGGCGTCGTCCGGGTTTTTGAGCCAGCCGTAGGCCACGCGAAAGACCGTGTCCATGTACTTTTCTGCATTTTGGGCAAATGCTTCGTTTGAAAACATATATGTTTCTCTCCTCAAAGGCCTTACACCATACATGTGCGCGGGCAGAGCGTTTTCTTTCACGGGTTCGGAAAATTTTCCAAAAAATTTCGCCGCTGCGGCAGCACAACTGCCGCGTCCCTCTCATATACTGCCTTGAAAGACAGGAAACGGAGGCACAGCTATGGATCACAGCACGCAGCAGCTCATCGACAAGTTCAAGCGCAATCCTGCCATAGCGCAGTCGCTCCTGCAATCGGGCGACGGGCAAAGGCTCATGCAGATGCTCACCTCTCAGGATGGCGGCGCGGCGCTCAATCACGCGGCGCAGAATGCCGCGGCGGGCAACACGAAAGAGTTGGCCACAATGCTCTCGAACCTGATGAAAAGTCCCGAGGGCATGGCCATTATGAACCGCATCAACGACAGCGCAAAAAAATAAGAACCGCGGGAGGGCGTCACGATGAGCGAGTGGGAGGAAAAACTGAATACCCTGCTCTCCGATCCGGACGCCATGGCGCAGGTGATGAACATGGCGCAAAATCTGTCGCAGCAGATGGGGCAGTCCGGCGGCGGCGCGCCGCCTCCCCCGCCCGCGGGCGGTGCGGCCGGTCCTGCGCCGTCGGCTCCCCCTCCACCACCGCCGCAGGGCAATCCGATGGGCGATCTTTCGTCGCTGCTCGGCGGCATTGACCCCGGCATGATCGCCAAGCTGCTACCCGTGCTCTCGCAGCTCAATCGGCCCGAGAGCGGCGAGACCGCCGCGTTTTTGCGCGCGCTGCGCCCATTTTTGAAGCCGGAGCGGCAGGACAAGGTCGAGCGCGCGGCACAGCTCGCGCGCTTCATCCACCTGGGGAAGACGCTGCTCCTCAGCGAAGGGGGGCCGCGCAATGTATAACCGCTATCTGCGCAACGACGACGGCGTCTACACCCGCATGCCGATGCAGGACGCGCCGCGCGGCGAACCGCCGCGTAACAGCCCGCCTCCCCCGCCGCCCTCCGGCGGAAACGCACCGCCGCCAAGGCCGCCGCAGGGGGACGCTCCCCCTCCGCCGCCGATCAGTCAGGAGGCGTCGCAGTTTTTCTCGCGCATCCTCGACAAATTACCGCTCAAGGGCGTGGACACGGCGGACATTTTGCTGCTGCTCATTCTCTTTTTCCTCTTTGAGGAAAAGGCGGACGACGAGCTTTTAGTCGCGCTGGGGCTGCTGCTCATTTTATGACATATTTTGACAAAAAGGCCGTCCGAAGAACGATCTTCGGACGGCCTTTTCAGTTTCTTTTACCGGTTTGCGCCGTCGAGCGCACTTTTGTGGAGCACTGTGCCGTCCGGCAGCGTAAAGGCATCCTCCGCCACGTTCCCGCTGTCGACGCTCATGCCCGCCATGCGGTAGACGACATCCTCGCCCTGCAATTTTTCCGCCGCGCAGAGAAGGCCGTCGCTCACGCTGACCCAGTAGCGCTCAATATAGCCGCCGTCATCGGCGGCAGTTTCCACAAAGATGCAGTCCACGGTGTCGAGCAGGCGGTAATCCGCCGCGGCGATGCGCTTTTTGTCAAGGCGCAGGATGTCCTCATACGTCGGGATGCCCTGCTCCTCGTCGGCGGTGAAGGCTGCGGCGCTCTCGTAATAGAGCTCGCTGCCGCCGTACCAGACCCACGTTCTTTCCCCGTTGGAGATCGTGTGGCTCTGCGCGCCGCTCGCCTGCTCGGTGTCGACGCGCATCCACGCTCCGTCGACGCTGACACTGCTGCGGTCGACGCCGCTGCCGCCGGAATAGTAGCGCTCGATCGTGATGGCGCGCGAGTAGCGCGCGGGACGTTCAAGCGTCGCGATGGCGGACTGCACCGTGTCGGGCCGCACGGCGATGCGGCCCACGGCGCTGTCGTCGAGCGACGCGTCGCTCACATCTCCGCTGCTCGCATCCTGCGGCAGCACGACGTGCGCGGGATGGTGCAGCGCGCCGCGCACCACAAACAGGAGCACCAGCAAAACGAGCGCGACGAAAGCAGCGCCAATGGGTGTCACCCTCCGCTTTCTCATTCCGCTCCACTCCCTTCTTTCATTCCGTCAAAATCAGGCGTTAAAATCCGCGGGGCGCTCGCTCCGGCGGCCAAAGTGCCACAAAATCGCATCGGCGATGCGTGCGCAGGCGTGGCCGTCGCCATAGGGGTTGACGGCGTGCGCCATCGCGTCGTACGCCTCCCTGCTGCGAAGAAGCTCGTTGCCCATGCGCAGCACATCGTCGTACTCGACGCCGCAGAGCTTCACCGTGCCAGCGGCGACCGCCTCGGGGCGCTCGGTCTCTTTGCGCATGACAAGGACGGGCTTGCCGAGCGCGGGGGCCTCCTCCTGAAGTCCGCCGCTGTCGGTCATCACCATGTAGCAGCGCGCCATGAGGTTGTGCATCTCGTCCGCGCTCAGCGGGTCGATCAAATGCACGCGCGGCGTACCGGCGAGGAACTTCTGCGCGTTCTCGCGCACGACAGGGCTGAGGTGCACGGGATAGACGAGCTCGCAGTCCTCGTTCTGGAGAGCGATATCGCGCAGCGCGGTCATGATGTTCTCCATGGGCTGGCCGTAATTCTCGCGGCGGTGGCACGTCACGAGCACGACCTTTCTTGAATAGTCCAGCTCGTTGAGCAGTTCTGTTGTAAAGCGGTAATCCTTGCGCACCGTTGTTTTCAGTGCGTCAATGACCGTATTGCCCGTGATGAAAAGGCCCTCGGTCACGCCCTCTTTGAGTAAGTTCTCGCGGTTATTTTTCGTCGGGCAGAAATAGAGGTCGGCGATGGCCGTGACGAGCTTGCGGTTCATCTCCTCGGGGAACGGGGAGTATTTGTCGTAGGTGCGAAGGCCCGCCTCCACATGCCCGACGGGCACCTTGTGGTAAAAGGCCGAGAGCGCGCCGGCAAACGTCGTGCTCGTGTCGCCGTGGACTAAGATCATGTCAGGCTTTAATTGCTCAATGGCGTCGTCCATACCGAGCAGACACTTGCTCGTGATGGTCGAGAGCGTCTGCCGCGGGGTCATAATATCAAGGTCGCAGTCGGCCTTGAGGTCGAAGACCTCCATCACGCTATCGAGCATTTCGCGGTGCTGCGCCGTCACGCAGCAAAGGCTCTCGATCTCGTCGCGCGAGGCAAGCTCCTTGACGAGCGGGGCCATCTTGATGGCCTCCGGCCGCGTGCCGAACACGCTCATAATGCGCAGTTTTTCCATTTATGCTTCCTCTTTTTTCTTTTCGTTGGATTCTTCTTCAGGTTCCGCAGGCACGGTTTCCGCCGGTGTGGCGGTCTCTGTGCTCTTCTCCTCTGCCGCGGCCTTTTCCGCCTGCATTGCCTTGTCGATATCGCGGCGGAAGATGACGCGCGAGGCGAGGAACGCCGCCACCGCCAGCGCCATCAGAAAGAGCATCGCCTTGATCGCGCCGCTCGACGTCAGCACCACGGCGGAAAGGCCGAGGATACTGCTGATGACGTACAGCGCCGCCACGGCCTGCTTCTGGTTGAGGCCCATGTCGATGAGGCGGTGGTGGATGTGTCCGCGGTCAGGCGCCATCGGGTTCTGCCCGTGGGCCAGGCGGCGGATGATGGCAAAGAGCGTGTCGAACATCGGCAGGCCCAGGATCAGGAACGGCACCGCGAACGACACGATGGCGTAGTACTTGAAAAGGCCCTGGATCGAGATCGTCGCAAGGATGTAGCCGAGGAACGTCGAGCCCGTGTCGCCCATAAACATCTTGGCCGGATTCTTGTTGTACGGCATGAAACCGAGGCACGCACCCACAAGCGCGGCCATCACGAGCGCCACATCGCTTTCAGAGACGAGCAGCGCGATGACGAGCATCGAGATCGCGCTGATGGTCGAAACGCCGCAGGCAAGACCGTCCAGGCCGTCGATGAGGTTGACGGCATTCGTGATGCCGACAATCCACAAGACTGTGATGGGGATGGACAGCCAGCCGAGGTCCCAATACGGGCTTTCAGCAAAGACGTTCGGGTTGGAGAGCGTCTGGATCACGACGCCGTGGAACACGGCGACGAGCGCCGCGAAGATCTGCACGCAGAACTTAAAATACGCGCGCAGCGGGGACATATCGTCCACCACGCCCAAAACAACGATGATGGACGCGCCCAGCAAAATGCCCTGTAACTGATGGTCGACCTTGACGAACAGCAGCATGCTCACGATAAAGCCGAGGAAGATTGCAAGGCCGCCGAGGCGCGGTACGGGCTTTTTGTGCATGCGGCGGTTGTCCTTCGGCACGTCGATCGCACCGATCTTATAGGCAAACGACTTGACGAGCGGGCACATCAGAAAGCTGACGGCAAACGCGCACAGCAGCGCGCCGCCGACGCTCAGCAATAACTCTTTCGGAATTCCGTTCATGTTCTCCACCCTTTAATCAGCGCGCGACAAAGCCGACCTTCTTGTAGACCTTGCGCAGCGTTTTTTCTGCCACGTAAGACGCCTTCTGTGCGCCCGCGCGATACACGGACTCGAGATACGCCTTGTCGCCCAAAATGCGCGTGGCCTCCTCGCGGATGGGGCGCAGGGTTTCAACGACGGCCTCGCCCACGGCGGGCTTGAACGCGCCGTAGCCCTTACCGGCGAACTCCTGCTCGATCTCGTCAAAGCTCTTGCCCGTCACAGCGGAGCAGATGGTCATCAGGTTCGCAACGCCGGGCTTGTTCGCGGGATCATAGCGCACGCAGTTTTCCGTGTCGCTGTCGGTCACAGCGCGCTTGAACTTGCGCAGGATATCCTCGGGCTTTTCCATCAGGTAAATGGAGCCGTTGGGGTCCTTATCGGACTTCGACATCTTGGCTCCCGGGTCGCTCAGGCTCATCACGCGCGCACCGACCTTGGGAATGTACGGCTCGGGCATCTTGAAGACGTCGCCATAGATGCCGTTGAAGCGCTGGACGATGTTGCGGCAGAGCTCGACATGCTGCTTCTGATCCTCGCCCACAGGGACATAGTCGGGCTGATAGAGTAGGATATCCGCCGCCATCAGCGCAGGATAGGTGAAGAGACCGCCGTTGATGTTCTCACTGTTCTTGGCGGACTTGTCCTTAAACTGCGTCATGCGCGAGAGCTCGCCGAACATCGTATAGCAGTTCAGGACCCAGCCGAGCTCGGCGTGCTGCGGCACGTGGGACTGGATGAACAGCGTGTTCTTCTCGGGGTCCAAGCCGCAGGCGATGTACTGCGCCAGCTGCTCGAGCGTGCGGCGGCGCAGCGCCGCAGGGTCCTGACGCACGGTGATCGAGTGCATATCGGCCATGAAGTAGTAGTTGTCAAATTCCTCGTCGCGCTCCGCCCAGTTCTTGATCGCGCCGAGGTAGGACCCGAGGGTCAGATCGCCGCTGGGCTGAATACCGGACAGCATCACTTTCTTGCGCGCCGCATTTTCCATGTTTTCCATCGTTTTTTCTCCGATCTTTTTGTTTTTCTCATTTTATCTCGAATTGCGCCGTTTTGGCGCAGCTATCGACCCAATTTGTTATGTTACCATACCCCTCTTCAAAATACAAGCATGTTCCGGTGAAAAAGAGCGTCGTGCGTTCGTTGACTTTTCGGTTAAAATATGGTGTAATAAGCTATCTTTATTTTGATTTCACTTCAGGAGGTCATCTATGTCCATCGACATGAAGTATTTTGAGGAAATGGAAGCGAAGATCCCGCACGGTAAGGTGCGCACGCGCTTCGCTCCCTCCCCCACGGGCTATATGCACGTGGGCAACCTGCGCACCGCGCTCTACACCTATCTGATCGCCCGCCACGCAAACGGCACGTTCATTCTCCGCATCGAGGATACCGACCAGGGGCGTCTCGTCGAGGGCGCAACGGACGTCATCTACCGCACGATGGCGGAATGCGGCCTTTCCCACGACGAAGGCCCCGACGTCGGCGGCCCCGTCGCCCCGTATATCCAGAGCGAGCGCCGCGACACCTACGGCAGGTACGCCGAGCTTTTAGTCGAGCGCGGCCACGCCTACTACTGCTTCTGCGAAAAGGCCGAGAGTGAGGAGGACAGCGGCGAATTTGACCGCGCGGACGATCCCTGCCGCGACCTGCCGCTTGAAGAGGCCAAGGCGCGCGTCGCCGCGGGCGAGCCCTACGTCATTCGCCAGCGTATCCCGAAGGACGGCACCACGACCTTCCACGATGCAAGCTTTGGCGACATCACGGTGGAGAATACGACGCTCGACGATCAGGTGCTCTTGAAGCGCGATGGTCTGCCGACCTACAACTTTGCCAACGTCATCGACGACCACCTCATGGGCATCACCCATGTCGTGCGCGGCAGCGAATATCTCTCCTCCGCCCCGAAGTACAACCTCCTCTACGAGGGCTTCGGCTGGGAGGTGCCGACCTACGTGCACTGCTCCCCCGTCATGCGCGACGCGCAGCATAAGATGAGTAAACGCAACGGCGACCCGAGCTATGAAGACCTCAAGGCGCAGGGCTACCTGACGCCCGCCATCCTCAACTATGTGGCGTTGCTCGGCTGGTCGCCGCGCGGCGAGCAGAGCGAGCAGGAGTTCTTCACGCTCGACGAGCTGGTGGGGGCGTTCGACATCGGCGGCATCTCCAAGTCCCCTGCCATTTTCGACATCGAAAAGCTGACGTATTTCAACGCGAATTATCTGCGCAATCTCCCGCCCGAGGAATTCTGTAAAGTTGCCGAGCCTTACATCCGTCAGGCCGTCAAGAACGAAGCGTACTCCGTCGGTGAGATCGCAGCACTCTTACAGGCCCGCTGCGAAAAGCTCACCGATATTCCCGAAAAGGTCGACTTCTTCGATGCTCTTCCCGAGTACGGCGTTGAGTTCTACACGAACAAGAAATCCAAGACCAACAGCGAGGTCTCGCTCGACATGCTCAATAAGGTCCTGCCCAAGCTCGAGAGCCTTCCCGCGTGGACGAATGATGCCATCCATGACATGCTCGTCTCATTCGCCGAGGAGCTCGGCGTGAAGAACGCGACGCTCATGTGGCCGCTGCGCATCGCCGTTGCGGGCAAGCTCGTCACGCCCGGCGGCGCTGTCGAAATTTGCCATATCCTCGGCCGTGATGAGACGATCAGGCGCGTCAAGGCCGGTATCGCCAAGCTGGCATGATCTTCGAACTCTGCCCCACGCTCTCGCGCGATCTCATCAAGCGGGAATTTTTGAACACCGCCGCCGCGTTCGGCGTGCTGGTGCTTCTTGGCTTCGCCGCCGGAATGATCTTCCCCGACATGGCGCAGCAGACGCTTCAAAACTTCGCCGCGCAGGTCGAGCAGCTGGGACTTACCGACGATGTACCGCAGTCGCAGATGATGGCGACGCTGTTTTTCAACAACATTACGGCGTCCCTCCTCTCGATGCTCTACGGGCTCATTCCGTTTCTGCCGCTCAGCGCGCTCGCGCTCGGCACGAATGCGCTGATGCTCGGCGCGTTCGCCGCCATCTATCAGCAGCAGGGCATCGGTCTCGGTGTGTATGTTCTCGGCGTTTTGCCCCACGGCATTTTTGAGCTGTCCGCGCTGATCTTATCCTGCGCGCTGGGCCTTCTCATCTGCCGCACGGGAACGGAACGGATCCTCAAAAAGAGCGATACGCCCTTTTTCCGCCGTGTGCTGGACTGCATCCGCGTCTTTTTGACATTCTCTGTGCCGCTGCTGCTGGTGGCCGCGCTCATCGAGACGTACGTCACGCCTGCACTTTTGAACCTTGTGCTGTAAACGGCAAGGTTGACTTTCGTTCCACGCAACTATATAATGGACCTGTCAAGATTTTGTAGAATTTTCATCTGCTGTTTCTTCAGGGATTGAGGAAAAGCACCGCTCCTGCGGCGCTTTTCCTTTTTCGTCAAAAAATGAGAGATTCGTCCCGCCGCGGGACAGAGAAAGAGAGGTGCGCATGGCGCAGACAGTTCCGGCAAGGCAGACCGCGCAGAACATGACGGAGGGCAGCCCCGTCTCGCTGATTTTGCGCTTTGCGCTGCCGATCTTCATCAGTCAGGTCTTCCAGCAGCTATACAGCACGGCGGACGCGTTCATTGTGGGCAAATACCTCGGCACGAACGCCTTTGCCGCTGTCAGCTCGTCCGGCACGCTCATCATGCTGCTCACAAGCCTCTTTATCGGCACGGCCATGGGCGCGGGCGTCGCGATCTCAAAGTACTTCGGCGCGGGCGACTATGAAAACGTCTCATATGCCATCCATACGAACCTTGCCTTCGGCATCGTTTCCGGCGCGCTCCTGACGGTCATCGGCGTATTCCTCACGCCGACGTTTTTGGTCTGGATGAACACCGACGCGCAGGTCATGCCGCAGGCGGTCGAATACTTCCGCTACTACTTCCTCGGCGTGCTGGCAACGGTGCTCTACAACATGTGCACGAGCATTTTGAACGCCCTCGGCGACAGCCGGAGGCCCCTGCACTATCTCATCGTGTCCTCGCTCATCAACATTGCGCTCGACCTTCTCTTCATTGGCGTGTTCCGTTGGGGCGTCTGGTCCGCCGCAGTGGCAACTGTCCTCTCCCAGGGGACGAGCTGCGTGCTCTGCCTCATCCACCTGCTCAAAAAGGGCGAGGTCTACACCGTCACGCCGCGCAACATCCGCTTCCACACCGGCATGCTCGGCGAGATCGTGCGATACGGTCTCCCCTCCGGCATCCAGAACTGCGTCATCGGCCTTGCCAATGTCATCGTCCAGTCGCAGATCAACTCTTTCGGCATGCTCGCGATGGCGGCCTACGGCGCGCACTGCAAGATCGAAGGCTTCGCCTTTCTGCCCATCACGAGCTTCACGATGGCCTGCACCACGTTCGTTGGTCAGAACCTCGGCGCCAAGCAGTATGACCGCGCCAAGCGCGGCGCGCGGTTCTGTATCATCATCGCCGTCGTGATGGCCGAGCTCATCGGCCTGTGCTATTACATCTGGGCAAGTCAGCTCATTTCCCTTTTCGACAGCACCCCCGGCGTTGTCGCCCTCGGCGTGCAACAGGCGCGCACGGTGGCACTGTTCTACTGCCTGCTGGCGTTTTCGCACTCTATCGCGGCGGTCTGCCGCGGCGCGGGCCGCGCGGTCGTGCCGATGATGATCATGCTCTCCGTCTGGTGCGTCATCCGCATCATCTACATCATGCTCGTCGTCCACTTCATCGGCGAGATCGGCTACATCTACTGGGCATATCCCCTCACCTGGGCGATCAGCTCCACCATCTATCTCATTTATTACCTGCGCTCTGACTGGGTGCACGGATTTGAAAGGTGACTCTATGTCTTCTCCTGCGTTCCGCTTCCGTCTCGCCACGCTTGACGACGCTCCCGCGCTTCTGAACATCTACGCGCCGTACGTCGAAAAGACGGCCATCTCGTTTGAATACGACGTACCGTCGCTCGACGAATTCCGCCGCCGCATCGCGGATATCTCGCGCAAATACCCTTATCTCGTCGCGGAGGATGAAAATGGCCAGCTCCTCGGCTACGCCTACACGCACACGTTCATCGCGCGTGAGGCCTACGACCACTGTGCGGAGTCGACGATCTATCTCGCCCTCGACGCGCGCAAGCACGGTCTCGGCAAGCGCTTCTACCGCGCGATTGAGGAGCTGTCGCTCGCTCAGAACATCTACAATCTCTATGCCTGCATCGGCGAGCCGCAGGGCGCGGACGACGAATATTTAACGGACAACAGCATCCGCTTCCACGAGCACATGGGCTTCCGCCGCATTGGTGTGTTCACGCGCAGCGGCTACAAGTTCGGCCGCTGGTACAACATGTCCTGGGCGGAAAAACTGCTCATGGAGCATCCCGCGCATCCCGATCCGGTCATCCCCTTCCCGCAGCTCGACAAGACGTTCGTCGCCGACATCCTTCGCCGCGCCGCGGAATAAAGAACCGAAATTTTACAAAAAATCATGCACACTCTATTGACATTGCCGATGGGGTGTGCTATATTTTCGCTCAAGTTAATACCGCAAACCGTTGAAGCGGAGATAACGGCAGTGATGCCTTCACAGAGAGCCTGCGATGCTGAAAATCAGGCAAGATACACATTGTCAAATGGACCGCTGAGGGTGCAGCGAAATGCGTTTTGCGCGCAGAGTATCCTGCAACGTGTTGGCATACGTCAGTTGCCGGGAGATATGATGGTATCTCCGCCAAGCGCACGGGTAACCGTGAATTCAAGGTGGCACCGCGGATCGTTCGTTTCTCTCGTATCGCATTCGTCCTTGACAGACTGTACCGTTCTGTCGGGGGCGCTTTTGTTTGCAAAAAAGCTCCTTTGGCAGAACGCCAAAGGAGCTTTTCTTTTTCAGGAGGTCACTCATGCATATCCTACCACCGCTCGAAACCGTCAAAGACATCGCCGCGACGCAGCAGTACGACGTGCTCCCGCTGAGCTGCGAAATTCTTTCCGACTTCATCACCCCCATCGAAGCGATGCGCATCCTCAAGAACGTGTCCACCCACTGTTACATGCTCGAATCCGCGCAGGCGGACGACCGCTGGGGCCGCTACACGTTTTTGGGCTTCGACCCAAAGCTCGAGATCACGTGCATTGACGGCAAAATGAAGGCTGGCGGCCTCACCGTCCGCACGGACGATCCGTCCCAATACCTGCGTGAGCTGCTATCAAGCTACAGAAGCCCCCGCTTCGACTACCTCCCCTCCTTCACCGGAGGGCTCGTGGGGTATTTTTCTTACGATTATCTCAAATACAGCGAGCCGAGCGTCCGCTGCGGCGAGCAGGACGAGGACAGCTTCAAGGATGTCGATCTGATGCTCTTTGACAAGGTCATCGCCTTCGATCATGTGCGGCAGAAGATCGTGCTCATCGTCAACATGGCGCTCAGTGACGTCGAGGTCGGCTACAACAAGGCAAAGCTCGAGCTTGAGCAGCTCGTCTCGCTCCTCAAAACCGGCGAAAAGAAGCAGGAAGCGCCGGGGCGGCTCCTCGGCGAAGTCACGCCGCTTTTCTCCAAGGAGCAGTTCTGCGCGATGGTCGGGACCGCCAAGCACCACATCCGCGAGGGCGATATCTTTCAGATCGTACTCTCGAACCGCCTGAGCGCGCCGTTCGAGGGGAGCCTGCTCGATACCTACCGCGTGCTGCGCACCATCAATCCCTCGCCGTACATGTTCTACTTTTCAGGCACCGACGTTGAGGTCGCGGGCGCGTCGCCCGAAACGCTCGTCAAGCTCAAAGACGGCGTGCTGCACACCTTTCCCCTCGCGGGGACCCGTCCGCGCGGCAAAACGGACGAGGAGGACAAGTCGCTTGAAGAGAGCCTGCTGCACGACGAAAAGGAACTTGCCGAGCACAACATGCTCGTCGACCTCGGGCGCAACGACCTCGGCAAGGTCAGCAAATTCGGCACGGTGCAGGTCGAAAAGCTGCACTCCATCGAGCGCTACTCCCACGTGATGCACATCGGCTCCACCGTGCGCGGCGAGATTCGCGATGACCGCGACGCGCTTGACGCCATTGAGGCCGTGCTCCCCGCTGGAACGCTCTCCGGCGCGCCGAAGATCCGCGCCTGCCAGCTCATCGGTGAGCTTGAGAACAACAAGCGCGGCATTTACGGCGGGGCCATCGGCTACATCGACTTCACCGGCAACATGGACACCTGCATCGCCATCCGCATCGCCTACAAGAAAAACGGGCGCGTGTTCGTCCGCAGCGGCGCGGGCATCGTGGCAGATTCCGTCCCCGAAACAGAGTATCAGGAATGCATCAACAAGGCGAAGGCCGTGGTCAGCGCCTTGACGCTTGCGCAGGAGGAAGACCTATGATCCTTTTGATCGACAATTACGATAGCTTTTCCTATAACCTCTACCAGCTCGTCGGCGCGATCGACCCCAACATCCGCGTCGTCCGCAACGATGAGCTGAGTATCGAGGAGATCGATGCGCTGCACCCCGCGCGCATCATCCTCTCCCCCGGCCCCGGGCGGCCCGAGGACGCGGGCGTGCTCATCAACGTTGTGAAGACGCTCTCGCCCCGCATCCCGACGCTCGGCGTATGCCTCGGGCATCAGGCCATCTGTGCCGCCTTCGGTGCGACCGTGACCTATGCTAAAGAGCTAATGCACGGTAAGCAGTCGCTCGTCCACTTCGACACAAGCTCGCGGCTCTTCCAAAACTGCCCCAAGACCGCGCCCATCGCGCGCTACCATTCCCTCGCGGCCGACGCCGCCACCATGCCGGACTGCCTGAAAGTCACCGCCGTCACAGACGACGGCGAGATCATGGCCGTGCAGCACACAGACTATCCCATCTACGGGGTGCAGTTTCATCCCGAATCCATTATGACGCCGAACGGCAAAACCATGCTGGAAAACTTTTTGAAGGAGAATTGAAACCATGATCAAAGAAGCCATCGTGAAGATCGTCAACAAGGGCGATCTCAGTTATGACGAAGCCTACGCCGTGATGAACGAGATCATGAGCGGCGAGACCACCCCCACCCAGAATGCAGCGTTCCTCGCGGCCCTCTCGACCAAGAGCGCCCGCGCCGAGACGACCGATGAGATCGCAGGCTGCGCCGCCGCCATGCGCGACCACGCCACAAAGGTAGACACCGGCATGGACATCTTCGAGATCGTCGGCACCGGCGGCGACAACGCCCACAGCTTCAATATTTCCACCACCTCCGCCCTCGTTGCGGCGGCGAGCGGCATGAAGGTCGCCAAGCACGGCAACCGCGCCGCCTCGTCCCAGTGCGGCACGGCAGACTGCCTCGAAGCGCTCGGCATCAACATCCAGCAGAGCCCCGAGCAGTGCGTGGAGCTCTTAAAAGAGGTCGGCATGTGCTTCTTCTTTGCGCAGAAGTACCACAGCTCGATGAAATACGTCGGTGCCATCCGCAAGGAGCTGGGCTTCCGCACGGTGTTCAACATCCTGGGGCCGCTGACGAACCCCGGCTCGCCGAAGATGCAGCTGCTCGGCGTGTACGACGAGTACCTTGTCGAGCCGCTCACGCGCGTACTCGTGAGCCTTGGCGTTCAGCGCGGCATGGTCGTCTACGGACAGGACAAGCTCGACGAAATTTCCCTCAGCGCGCCGACGAGCGTATGCGAAATTCGTGACGGCTGGTACAAGAGCTATGTCATCACACCCGAGGACTTCGGCTTTGCGCGCTGCACGAAAGACGACCTCAAGGGCGGCGCGCCGGAGGAAAACGCCGCCATCACCCGTGCGATCCTGTCGGGCGAAAAGGGCCACAAGCGCAACGCGGTGCTGATGAACGCGGGCGCGGCGCTCTACATCGGCGGCAAGGCAGAGAGCATGAAGGACGGCATCGCGCTCGCCGCCGAGCTCATCGACTCTGGCAAGGCGCTTGAAACGCTCGAGCGCTTCATCGCCGTCAGCAACCGCGCGGAGGCGAACGCATGAGCATCCTCGACGAGCTGGCCGCCCACGCCCGCGAGCGCGTGCTGGCAGACAGCGAGAACATGAGCCTTGATATCTTACAGGCGATGTGCCGCGAAGAGGGCCGCGCGAACGGCGCGCGCTTTTACGACGCGCTCAAAAAAGATGACCTGTCCTTCATCTGCGAGGTGAAAAAGGCCTCGCCCTCCAAGGGCGTCATCGCGCGGGACTTTCCCTATCTCGACATCGCGCGCGATTACGAGGCCGCCGGTGCGGACTGCATCTCGTGCCTGACAGAACCCAAGTGGTTTTTGGGCTCGGACGACATCTTCCGCGAAATTCGCGCCGCCGTTTCAACGCCGATGCTGCGCAAGGACTTCACCGTCAGCGACTACCAGCTCTATCAGTCCCGCCTGATGGGCGCGGACTGCGTGCTGCTGATCTGCGCGCTGCTGGACACGAAGACGCTCGCGCAATATCTCGCCGTCTGCGACGAACTCGGTCTCTCCGCGCTCGTGGAGACGCACGACGCGGACGAGATTCGCTCCGCCGTCGCGGCGGGCGCGAAGATCATCGGCGTCAACAACCGCAATCTGAAAGATTTTTCCGTCGACTTTTCCAACGCCGCGCGGCTGCGCGACCGCATCCCGCCGGAAGCGGTCTACGTGGCCGAATCCGGCGTGCAGAGCGTGCAGGACGTCGCCGCACTCCGCTCGATCGGCGCCGACGCGGTGCTGATCGGCGAAACACTGATGCGAGCCTCTGACAAGGCCAGACGGCTCGCGGAATTGAGAGGTAACTTATGACCAAGGTAAAACTCTGCGGCCTGTCGCGCGAGAGCGACATTGCCGCCGTCAACAAGCTGAAGCCCGACCTCGTCGGCTTCGTCTTTGCCAAAAAGAGCAAGCGCTATGTGTCCCCCGAGCAGGCGGAACACCTCAAATCGCTGCTCGCCCCCGGCATTCTGGCCGCTGGGGTGTTCGTCAACGAGCCGGTCGAGGCCGTGGCAGAGCTCTTAGACCGCGGCGTCATCGACGTCGCGCAGCTCCACGGCAGCGAGGACGACGACTACATCGCACGCCTGCGCGCGCTGACGGGCAAGCCCATCTTCCGCGCGTTCAAGGTGAAAAGCGAAGCCGACCTCCCCGCCATCGAAAACTGCGCCGCCGACCTCGTGCTGCTCGACTCCGGCGCGGGCACGGGCAAGACATTCGACTGGAGCCTCGTCCGGAGCGTGCAGCGGCCCTATTTCCTCGCCGGCGGGCTCGACCCCGACAACGTCGCGGATGCCATCGCCGCGCTGCACCCCTACGGCGTGGACGTGAGCTCCGGCATCGAGACGGACGGCGTCAAGGACGAAAGCAAAATGGCGGCGTTCGTTGCCGCCGCGCGCAAGGAGGGCTAAGGCATGTCGAATCCGAACGGGCGCTTTGGCGTGCACGGCGGACAGTACGTCCCCGAAACGCTGATGAACGCCATCATCGAGCTTGAAGAGGCCTACAACTACTACAAGGCCAACCCTGACTTTCAGAACGAGCTGACGCAGCTTTTGAACGACTACGCGGGCCGTCCCTCACGGCTTTACTACGCGGAGAAGATGACAAAGGACCTCGGCGGCGCGAAGATCTACTTAAAGCGCGAGGACCTGAACCACACCGGCGCGCACAAGATCAACAACGTGCTCGGTCAGGCGCTGCTCGCGAAAAAGATGGGCAAAACGCGCCTGATCGCCGAGACCGGCGCCGGCCAGCACGGCGTGGCGACCGCCACCGCCGCGGCGCTGATGGGCATGGAGTGCGTCGTCTTCATGGGCAAGGAGGACACCATCCGCCAAGCGCTGAACGTCTACCGTATGCGCCTTCTCGGCGCGACGGTCGTGCCCGTCACCTCCGGTACCGCCACGCTCAAGGACGCCGTGTCCGAAGCCATGCGCGAGTGGACGACGCGCATCAGCGACACGCACTACTGCCTCGGCTCCGTGATGGGGCCGCACCCCTTCCCCACCATCGTGCGCGATTTTCAGTCCGTCATCTCAAGCGAGATCAAGCAGCAGCTCATGGAAAAAGAGGACCGACTGCCTGACGCTGTGGTCGCGTGCGTCGGCGGCGGCTCGAACGCCATCGGCAGCTTTTACCATTTCATCGACGATCCTGCTGTGCGCCTCATCGGTGTTGAGGCCGCGGGCCGCGGCATCGACACGCTTGAGACCGCCGCGACCATCTCGACTGGCAGGCTCGGCATCTTCCACGGCATGAAGTCCTACTTCTGCCAGGACGAGTACGGTCAGATCGCGCCGGTGTATTCCATCTCCGCCGGTCTCGACTACCCCGGCGTCGGCCCTGAGCATGCGTACCTGCACGACATCGGCCGCGCAGAGTATGTTGCCATCACCGATGAGGAGGCCGTGCAGGCGTTCGAATACCTCGCCCGCACGGAGGGCATCATTCCCGCCATCGAATCGGCCCACGCCGTCGCCTACGCGCGAAAGCTCGCACCCACGATGGGGAGCGATCAGCTTCTTGTCGTCACGATCTCCGGCCGCGGCGACAAGGACTGCGCCGCCATCGCCCGCTACAGAGGGGAGGATCTTCATGAGTGATCTTGCAAGAGCATTTGGCCACGGCAAGGCGTTCATCGCCTTTCTGACCTGCGGCGACCCCGATCTTGAAACGACCGCGGCTGCCGTCCGCGCCGCCGTGCAAAACGGTGCCGACCTCATCGAGCTCGGCATTCCCTTCTCCGACCCCACGGCGGAGGGGCCCGTCATTCAGGCCGCTAACCTGCGCGCTCTGCAAAGCGGCACAACGACCGACAAGATCTTTGACCTTGTGCGCGAACTGCGGCGCGACGTGACGATCCCCATGGTCTTTATGACCTACGCGAACGTCGTCTTTTCCTACGGCACGGAGCGCTTTTTGTCGAACTGCCGCGACGCCGGCATCGACGGACTCATCCTGCCGGACGTACCGTACGAGGAAAAGGACGACTTTCTCCCCGCGTGCCGCAAGTACGGCGTCGAGTTCGTCTCCCTCATCGCGCCGACGTCAGAAAACCGCATCGCGATGATCGCACGCGAGGCCGAAGGCTTCCTCTATATCGTCTCGTCGCTCGGTGTCACGGGCGAGCGCAGCGAGATCAAGACCGACCTCGCCTCCATCGTCTCCCTCGTGCGGGAAAACACAGATATTCCCTGCACCATCGGCTTTGGCATCTCCACGCCCGAGCAGGCGAAGAAGATGTCCAACCTCTCCGACGGCGCGATCGTCGGCTCCGCCATCGTCAAACTTCTCGCCCAGTACGGCAAGGACGCGCCCGAGCACATCGGTGCGTATGTAAAAGAAATGAAAGACGCGCTGCGGTGAAAACAGGAAAAAGGGGCCTCTGCTTTGATGCAGAGGTCCCTTTTTTGCATAAATACGATTTGTCGTCCCGTCATTCGATGGAGAACGTCTCTCCGAAGGCGGAAACGCTGCTCACCGTTTCCGGGTCAAGAATTTCATCCATCCGGAAGCAGTAGCGCCCGCGCTTATCGGCATAATTCGTTATAAGGAACAACCAGTCCGCCGCGCCGACCGTTTCGCCGTTTTGCAGCGTCACCTCGGGAGCGATGCTCTCCTTCCCGTCGTCGCTGTGGATGGGCTCAACCGTTTCTTTCAGATCATCCGTTCCCTGCTTGATCTCGCAGGTCAGCGAGAGCGGCGAGACATAGAGCGTCGTCAGAACAGCGTTCTTTCCCTCGATCTCGATCGGCTCATTCACCGTGCACAGGCGTCCCGGATCAGTCTCCGGCAGAGTGAATGTGCAGCTCCAGCGCCCTGGAACAACAAGTTCTTCCCCCCAGTTGTCCCGATACAGGCCATTGAGCGTCAACTTCACCTTCGCGCCGAGAAAGTTGAATTCTCCGTTCAGAGATTGGATCGTCATCAAGATCGCGGCATGGCGGCCCGTCTCGTTTTCCGTGTTGCTCGGCAATACCTCCCAGCCAATGCCGTAGGTATCCATTTTCACTCCGTCCCGGGACGTTGCGGACACGTTCCGATCGAATGCGTAGTAGTCCTGATCCAGCACTGTCCCCTCCGGCGCGGTAAAGTCGATGAGGACCGCCGCACAATAGCGGTCGGCGATGACCTGATCGATGCGCATCACCGCGCCGCGGTCGAGAGCAGCTCTTCCTGCTCCGCCGTTGCTCCAAAGTACTCCGCCAACCGCTGATCCAGTCCAAGCGCCGCTGCAGCTGCCGCCATGCAGCACAGGATCGCGATGACCGCCGCAAGCACCGCCGCCGTGCGCAGGCGGCCTCTTCTTTTTGTCTTGTGCGTCATGTTCATTACCTCCGAAAGTGTGTCTTCGGAGGCGTGAAGCGCGGAGATCGTCTCCTGATATAGGTTTTCGTCAAACATCGTTGTTCGCCTCCTGAAGATCGGTTTTGAGCTGTTCCCGCCCGCGCCGCAGCCGGGTGCGGACGGTCGCGTTGGGAACGCCGAGGAATTGGGAGATCTCCCCGCAGGAGTAGCCCTCGTAATAGTGCAGGAAGAGCGGCACACGGTATTTCTGCGGCAGCGCCATCACGGCATGAAAAAGCTCGCTGTGCTCCGGCGTTTTGAACGCAAGCTGTTCGGCGTAGTCCTCGATCGGCTCTGTCCTCTTCCATGGAGAGAGGAATGCCCGCTTGCACTCGTTGACCGTGACGCGGATAAGCCAGTGCCTAACGTGGTCCTCGCTCTCAAACGGTTTGTCCGTGCGGTAGAGCTTGAGCAGCACATCCTGCGTGATATCGTCCGATTCCGAGCGGCTTTTGGTGTAGTGGAGCGCCAGACGGAACACCGTGTCCATATACTTTTTTGCAAGATACGAAAACTGTTCTTCTGTCAACATAGGATTCTCCTTGAAAGGCCTTTCACTTACTATATCATTCAGGCTGCGGAAATGTTTCACATTTGAAAAGTTTTTTGAAACGGCCCTGTATTCTGACGCAAGCGAAACAAGAGGGAAATTTTTGTTAGGAAGGCTGTTCGTAAAGCGCAAAAAATAACACTGCTTTCTGACCTCTATAAAATCCAGTTCTCTACCACCACAAGGAATCTAATGTAAAAAAAACTCAAGGGAAAAACCCTTGAGTTTCAACACTTTGGTGCGCGAGGCGGGACTTGAATTCGCGGAGGCGTGTAAAATGCTGTAAAGCCGTGTCAAAAAAGTCTTGTATTTTCAGGGCTTTTCCGGTTTTGGTGTAAAATACTGTAAAACGTTGTAAAAGCTGTGAGGGGAAAACTTAGGGGAAATATAACGCTATAAAAAGCAGTCTCCCACCGAACGGTTAGAACGCTCGACGGGAGATGCCATTTAACGTCTTTTCTTTTGCTTGCCTTTTCCATGAGTTGGCCCAATCAATTGAGACTTCCTCAATTCGGCAACATAATCGGTTCGTTTATCAGAGGGAATGCGAAAGCTAAAAACAGTTTTGTCGCCAAAATTGCTAACAGCAAAGTCTCCCATCCCAATGACATCCATACCTATCAATACCCCAATACTTTGAGAGCCGATTTCTGAGTCAATAACAACTAAGTCTTTAATCAAAACATCATTTGGTAAACGCAAATCAACTAAATATGTGTTGCGCTCAGCCTCTCCAGAAGGAGTATGAATTTTAGTTTTGCCTGTTGCAATCAGAGATAACTCTTCCACAACATGGTTAGAAATACAGCTACTGGTAGCACCCGTGTCCCAAACAGCTTTCACGTGAAGGTCCTTATCTTCACAGCGAATCGTGACTTCATTGCTCAGTTGCCTTAGCAACCCATCTCCGTATGTCGTGAATGCACTCACACTCCCCATTGATTCCACTCTCTTTTCTTTCTCTCTTATCTCTTTACGCAAAGTTCATAGACGCAACATAACAGTGATATGCCTCGGTATGAGCATTACATTCCTGAATAATAAAAGTGCCAAGCTTTTCTGTCTTCGCTGTCTCGCGGACACCCTCAGCATAAGTTGAATACGCCCCTAAAACTTGCTTGTTTTTGATGGCAAGAAAGGCGTTTCCATACTGCTTCTGAAAATCTGCATAGTGCTCTTGGAACCAAGCAAAATCTTCACTCATGTAAAACACCCCCTTCACTTCAATATTTCACGTTGGATTATATGCGAATCCATGTATTTTGTCAATTAGCATTTGCATCCATCCAGCTTCCTAACCCCAGACGGTTATAGCGTTATAGTCTATAAAACTTTTGGTTAACTGTCGCCTCGACCTCAAATCGAAGCGAGCTTCACTGCCCGGATTTCAAATCGGCACAGCGGCCGCCTGATCTGGACGACTGCAAGGGTCTCATTTCAGATGAGACTCTTAAGCTGCCGCAAGGCTCGGATTTCAAATCCGACCTTTAAGACATTTCACAAAACGCAGCAAGAGCGGAGGAATCACCCTCCGCTCTTCTCTTATCCCTCTCCTTGCCCCTCAGAGGCTGCAGGAGCGCTTTCGTCACGCTCTATGGCTTCGTCCTATAGCTCGGTTGATAAAGCCGTTCACGCTCTCGCTGTAGGCTTCTGCGTGGGCTCAACAATCAAAGCATTCCGGCCTGATTCCTTCCCGCGCGTTATCGTGTAAAGTAATTCCGAAAATCACTCTGCATTCTGCTTTTCTCCAATGCAGTCGAGAACATAATCTCGCAAAACTGCGTTCGATGTCTTCCCGATCTCTGCGCAATACGCCTTAAATCTGTCGGCTTGCTCCTTTTTGACCTTGCAACCAACAACCGCCATATTCTCTTTGTCCCACTTAATAGCTGCTCTTTTCTGTGCATCGCTCGGTGCCAATATATCACCCCCCCTTGCTTTTTGTCCATTATAGCACAAAAGCGCATAGGTTAACAGTATAATAATTACTAAAGATATACGGTTAACTTTATGCAGTTTGTCAATGGACGTATACGGTTAACAGTAGTAGAATGTAGCCATAGCAAGGGACAAGAGATCGAGCGAAGGTCGATAGCCGACGCGACACCGTAAGAGCTGGAACGGAGAAGATTGATAGAAACTCCCAAAGGGATAGATACTCAGAGCCACCAGCCGCCGATCTCACCCACAACTTAAGGAGGATAAAACAATGAGCATCAATGAAATGGACAGCAAGATCAAGGAGCTGCGCGAGCTTCGCCGCATGGCCGACGAGCTGGCCGCGGAAATGGAGGCCATTCAGGACAGCATCAAAGCCCACATGGACACCGAGGGCGTGGACACCATCAATGGCACAGATTGGAAGGTGACCTATAAGGCCGTGACTTCTTCTCGCTTGGACACCAACGCATTGAAAAAGGCCCTTCCCGATCTGGCACAGCAGTTCACCAAAATCACCGCCGCGCGCCGCTTCTGCATCGCATGATGGAGTCCATCGTAGCTATCGCCGGAGCAATTCAACTCGCAAACTGGCTTATGTTCCTGATTGAAGCAATAGAAAAGCCCCCTGCGCCCAAGCCGTCCAAAGCAAAGCGCAGAGAGCCCTAACCACCAACCACCATAGCGGCGGTCGGTAGATCCATTATACCGGCCGCCCATCAAGAAAACAAGGAGAAATTATGAATACAACAGATGAGATCATTTCCATAATTCACCGATCCAGCGGCTACAAACGTCTTTATATGGAGGCTGTCATCTGTACGATGGTCGGAGCCGTTATGCCTTGTACCGCCAGCCGCGGCGATATGAAGCGAGCAATTCGTTTAGGCCGCATCTTACAGCACAACGCCGAAATCCAGGCTGACCGGGACAACTATCAAATCGTCGAAAATACGATCACCTTCATTCGCCGTGAATGGCTGAACAAAGGTGACTGCTTGAGCAAATTTTCCTCTCCGAAGGAGGCCATCTAATGAACAAACAGCTTAATGGAAAAGCCCTCGATCAACTGATTGCGGCGCAGTATCAGCTTCTCACGGAAGAAAATAAGGCAAAGGTCAATCGATTAGTTGCTCGCTTGGCAGACCCCGCCGTTTCAAAGGCGATTGCTTACCTTGAATCCTGCAATCAAGACAGTCCACTGCTGAACGCCGAATCGCTCGCAACCATGACGCCAAAAGAAATTCAAAATTTAATCAGCGCACTTGAAACATCTCATTCGACGGAGGAGGCTTAATCATGCATACGGAAAATTTTAATATTAGCACCAACGAAAAAAGACTGCTGCACATGATTAAAGGTTCAAAGGATCCTGATGCCGCTGCGGATGTGGCTATTGACGTAATTCGCGTCTCCTTAGCCCCTACCATGACGGAAGATCTTGCATTTCTCGAAGCCATTCAGGATGAAGAAAAACGGAGAGCGGTCATTGAGCTGCTGGAGGGGCAAAAAAGATGAATGACAAACAGCGAGAAGAATATTTGGTCATGCCAGACGCGCAGAAAAAGGAGTTTTTGCGAAAAGAGGTAGAACGGATCGCCGCGCTGCCGGAATGCGAACACGACGCGGCCTTTGACGCGCTGCGTGAAGCCGTTATGCCGAAAATCACCGATCTTCCTGTGAAGGGGAGCGATCTGACCTACGGGGAATATTGTCAAAAGAAAGGTCTCGATTGGCGGACAGGGGAACCCAGCCGCGAATAGCTCTCTTCGATAATATGCAAAGGCGCCTGCTTCTTTTAATCGGAAGCAGGCACCTTTTGGGTTATGACGGCCAAGCAGCGCTGCTCTTTGTTACCCTACTGCCTCCCCTACCCCGGCGGAGGCGGCGTCGGCAGCACCGCGGGCAGCTCTGCAACACCGCACACGCTCTCTTTGCTGTCGTCCTTCTTCTCGTCGACCCATCGGAAATTGTATTTCAGGCTGAATTCCGCGCCCCTCTCGCCGTTTCGGTCGAAGAGCCGTTCTTCTGCGTAAGCTTCTATCCGAGACTTCGCGCGCGTCACCGTGTCAACGAATCCTTTCTTCGTCTGATAGTCCAGCAACGCTTGACGGCTCGTAAACCCCAGCGCCAGCGCCAGCCCCGTCACTGTCGGCGGTCGCTGATGGATGATAAACGGCTTGCCCCACTTGTCGCAGATTGGGAACCCATCGTCGCCGATAATAGGCTCGCCCTTGCAATCCTCGAAGTACCGGTCAATGACGGCCTGCATCTGTTCCGCTGTCACATATTTGGGAGGTCTCCCCATTTTTGCCATACCACCACCTCCTTTTCAACTTTAATCCGTCTTCCTGACTTCTCTCACGTCGCTTTCTTCCGCATGATCGCAAGCTGTTCATCCACCCTCGCGCGGTTCCAATGGCGGATGCTCTTCCCGACGCCGAAGTCCTCAAAGAGGGCCGCGCGCTGTTTATCGGAAAGCCCCTTCTGCTGATAAACAAGCTCCATGATCTGCAAGCCATCGCTGTTGCTGATGGTATCGCCGTTTCTGTCCTTTAGGCTTTCGATATCGCCCTTCGCCATATAGAGCGCAATATACTGGGCTTCTGAAACGCCCGTTTTTTTGACGGTATCTATGGCCTTTGCCACCCATCCGTCCGTTTGGTAATTGCTCACACTCATTTTCCCGACGACGTTGGCATATTCGTAGGCTTTCGCAACGGCATCCGCCTTGTCGTCGTCGCTCATAGCCTTGTAGCTTGCAAGCCCCGTAAGCTCGCTGACGATCTTATAGGAAGTCTGCCCACGCTTTGTGGCGTACTTGACGTACTCATCGCCGGTCAGCTGCTTAATTTCCTTGTTCACAACAAAGGATTTCGACGCACGCTGCGGCAGGACCTTGCTCTCGCCGGTCGCTTCGTATAGGTGTCCCAGCTCGTCTTCCATTTTGCTGCCGGTTACCTTCGAGGTATACGCGGGATTCGCAAAATTGTTAAATGCTCGCGCTACCGCGCTCCCGGAGTTTTCCGTGCGCCCCCATGCGTCGATAAAGGGAATCTGCCCGTAGTCAACGCCCGGAATACGCGCGCTGGCCTTGCCGAGCGCATATTGCATATCCGGCGTCAGGAATTTGTTCTTATCCGTATAGGTCGTCATGCGCGTGCTTTCGCCCGTGCGCTCCGCCTGCCCGAGGATCGTCGGGATACCCTGCGTCAGATAGCTCGTCGCCGCGCTTGCTACCGCACTGGTTAGTGCGTTTGTGTCCCCGGAGGACGCATATCCTACCGCGTCAAAAACGTCGTTCAGGCTTTGCAGACAGCTCATGGAAAGCAACGGATCTGTCACATTGCTTGCGGCCTGAAGCATATCACTCATAGTGAGATATCCGTTGTTCGCCTGCATCTGCTCGTAAAGGTTTGCCCCGACGAAGAACGGAAGCGCTTCCGGCGCAAGCCAATCCAGCGTAATACTCGTGCCATTTGGCATCTCCAGCGCATATTCCTGATGCCCTTGCAGCTCGTCGAACTTTTTCTTCTTCTCGTCATCACCGCCGTTGCCGCGAAGAATGCCCTCTTTCGCCATATAAAGGCCGAGCATCATCAGCCCCGTGCCGGTCAGCCCGGCGGCGGCCCGGTCGATCATTTCGGTCGCCTGCATATTACCCTTCTGCACCTGCACAAGGTCATAGCTTATGCTTTTGAGGAACCCAATAGGGCTGTATTCCACGCCGCGCACCAGAATGTTGGCTGGTGTCTTGCGGAACGGCAGGATTCCTTCGGTGAGGGTGCTTCCGAGGCGTTTCATCTTGTTATCCCCGCGGTATCTGCCGAGATCGGAGATCATCTGTGAAAACGCATTGGTGTCTCGATAGGTCGCTTTCTGCGCCTCTCTGATCGCGTATTCGCGTGCCGCTCCAATGCCTTTCCCGCCAGCGACCTGCTCCGCGGTAATGCCATTTGCTTTGCAGAATTGCGCCAGCGCCGCCGCGTAATGCGGCTTAGAGAACCATGCGTCTTCTGCATCCAGCGCCGTGCCGTTGAATTTGCGCATCGCTTCCAGCGGCTTCAGTTTGAATACCGTGCGACCTTCCTCGATTTCCTGTCGCACATTGACATTATCATTGTACTTGCCGCTGCCGAGAGCTTGCTCGCGAATGTTGGCATAGTCACTCCATGACGCCTTGATAAGCCCTGCGTCCTTCGTCGTCAGGATTGCCTTCGTGCGTCCGACCTTGCCGCCGCTCACCGCGTTCGCAGCGCTCTCAATGCCTGCGCCGATGACGTTCTTTACCGTGACAGCAGGAACAAATCCTACGTTGCCAACGATGTTGCGCACATGCGTGCGTGGATTGCCAAGCATCGAAAGGTAGCGCCAAGCGTTCCATTTGTCAATGAAGCGGCTCGGCATCTGTCTGCCGATATCGCGATAGATTTCCTTCATCGCCTCGGTGCGCGCATCGTCGTCCTTTGCGTTCAGGAACTCCTCAGCGAGGTCGCGGTCGATTTTAAGATCAGGAGCCTTTTCCCCGTACTGCTTTTTGAGATCTTCTGTCAAGTTCTCCACGCTGCGCTGCGCCGCATAAAGCTGCGTACCGGGGTCCTGCTGCTTGAGCAGCCGCGTTGCCTGCAACGCCTGTGCCGCATTTCTCTGGCGCTTTACGATGGTGTCGAGCACGTCGATAGCTGTCTCCACATCACCGCTGTTCGCTGCATTGTTGTAGAGTGCCCAGCCAATAGCCGTGTTCTCCTTGCTGATTCCCTCTTTGGTGGAATTTTTCCACTTATTCAAGGCCTTTTGCCATCCTTCATTTTTAATACGGCTTTCTGCGTCACTAATGGCCTGCTTGTCCGTATAGCGGTCGTAGGAGAACTCTCCTTTTGCCACCATTCGTTCCAACGTCGGCACCATTGCGTCCGGCGTTGCCTTTGCTTCCAGCACCGTGCGGATCGTGCGGCTGACGTATTTGTCATCCGCCGTCTTCTTCGGTACCTGCACTTCGCGATATGCACGCTCGCCCGACGGGATATATCCGTACTTCTCTTTCAGCGCTTCGTAGTTCTCCTCGGGAATCTCACGGGAAAACTTCGCATCATCCACGGTGTTGGCCTTTGCAAGCCGAGCTGCATCGCCTCCGGCGATATATTCCGCCGTGTTGGCCCCGCTGAACTTCGGCTTGACATTTTGTACGCTGCGAGATAGACTATCTACAGAAGCACCTCCCCGCAGAGCGCCGCTGTTCGCAGTGGAAGAGCCGTCAATTTGGGGGGTGCTTCTTTCTTGCATCTGCCCAATATTGTAGATCATTCTGCCGTCTGCGCTCTGCGCTGTTGAGATTGTGATCTTGTAATACTTCCCATCAAAATCTTTGAAAAACGCCGTGCGATAATTCCAACCGCCACTTGCCATGCCCCCATGGCGGCCGTTATGATCTACAACGTTTCTATCCCCCTTGACAGAAATCTGCGCCAACTCGTCAATATGCGATGCTGCATTTACTTTTCGCTCAAATGCCGTCTCGCTCATAGTACGCCCATCGCTGGTGTGGTTGTCGCTCAGTTTCCCTGCCAAGGGCGCAGTCAGGACCAATTCGTCGCCATCCGCGCCGATAAGCTTAACGTCTTGTCCACGGCGGATTTTCCCGTTAATATAGTCTTCCAGCTGTTCGCTCCAACTTTGTGGGTCATTCCCAAAAATGACCTGCCGGTCGGCGCGGACATATTTTTTGCCATCGGCAGCCTCTTCAATGCTCGCCATGCCATTTGTTCCGCTTGGCGGCGCGCGCGTGCTTTCCTGCGCAACGGTTTCACTCTCCACCTTGATATGCGCAAGAAGGAATGCCGCCGCATCGCTGATCTCGCTGTCGGCGAAAATGTTCATATCGCCGAGGCTATCACAAACGACCTCTTCCCAGATTTCCTGCGCCGTCATGCCAGTGCCCGAGTAAGCGTCTGCATATGCTGTGCAGAGGGAATCGATCTCGCCGCCGGTAAAGGTCTTGTCAATGCGCGTGCGCACTTCGTTCAAATCGACCTCGCCCTTTGCGATCATATCGTGTCCGGCCTCATGCCGCATGATCTGGTACGACGTAAATTCCGGATGATCCGCACGGATAAATACGCGGTCACCTGAAACGTAGCCGCGCACCTGGAACGTTTTCCCGCTCTTGTCACGGAACGTCAGATTATTTCCGGCAAAGAACGTCACGCGCAGACCGCGCTCTTTGGCGAGGTCCTTCGCCTTGCGCATTTCCGCCGTCTCGTTCTTCACAAGATAGACGCTGTCATTGAATGCGCCTCTGCCGATGCCGAAGCTCGCAGTGCTTACTTTTTCTCCATAATCGAGCGAAGCTGCTTCGCCGTCTGCGAAGCGTCGCCCTTCCGCCCGGCCCTGATCTCGTCCTGTGCTTTCTTCCACGCCTCGTACTTCTCTGCGGGGATTCGCACCGTTATCCCGTTCACTGCCGTCGCGTAAATGTACCGCTTCTCCATGTTCGGCTCCTTCCTGCTGCGCGTATTCTGCGCGCAGCTCGTCCATTGTCACCTCTCCTGTCTCGAGGGCAAGGCGGTTGTCAGTTACATACTTGTCAAAGCCGGTCGCCTGCACCTCTGCGCCTGCGATCTGCTGCTTTGCTGCAATATAATCCGTATTGGGGGCAACCGCCGTTCCATCAACAGCAGTGTACCCATTCGTCAGCATGTCGTCAAGAACGATCTCGAGCGTTTTCGCCGCTTTGACGTTCTCCTGCCCGTTATCGTTGATGATGCGCTGCGCTGCATCAATGATTTGCGTGCGCGTCAGGCCCTCGTCCATCGCCTTGCGCATGGCGGGTGTCTCGAATATCTGATTGCTGCGCTGGTATCCGTTTGCTGTCCGCTGCCGTGCACCCTTCTGCTGCCCGCGTGAAAGGCTCATATCGGCGATACCTGCGATCTGCTCTGCCGCCGCGCTATAATAGCTGTGCAGCTCGGGGTGGTCGAACTGGAAAGCGTTCACGTTTCTGCCCGATACGTTTTTCTTTGTGCGGCTGTCGATGTGCTCGCCTGTTCCTGCCTCGGCCTTCGCGTCGTTCTGCCCCGCGACATAGCCCGCATAGGCCGTCTCATTCGTCGGGTTCGGGTTCGCCTTTCCCTCCACGCCCGCATTGTAGGCAGGGATAAAGTCCTTCACGTGCTCCGCCGTGTCCTTGCCCTCCTGATACGAGCCGCGGATCGCCTTTCGCCCGCTCTCACCGAGGGAGTTATCAAAGCGCGCGAAGCGATTTGCCGCAGCTTCCACTCCGCCGCCAATACCGCCGAGCGCCGCGCCAACAAGGAAGTCATACAAGACATCACTTGCCTGCATGGCGCTGTAATTTTCCCCGATACTTTTTCCGTTATAAATCGTCTGTAAGGCAGGCTGTGCAAAATCAGAGATGACCTCTTCTAAACCTTCGCCCGTAGCAGAAAAAAGCGTTTTCAGCACAGCTTGTCCTGCCACACTCTTTGACAGTTTGGCAATCACATCTTCGACAATTTCGTCCGCAGCGCCCGCGCCATAAAGCCCCGCCAGACCGTCCGACAACTTTTCGGTCAGTGCCTCAACGCCGCCCATACCGACCGAATATGCTGCCCTGCGCAAAAGGCTCGCGCCGCTGTCACTGCTTTCCAGCGCTGCCGAACCCCCTGCACGGGCCGCCAGCGGGATTAGCGAGTATCCGCCTGTCACCGGTGCAAGGAGTGCGTCTCCTCCCATCTGTACCGTATTTACTCCAAGCGTATTTACGAATTTCCCCACTGGGCCCTTCCCGTAGTTTGCAAGGTTCTCTTCCGCTTGGCCCTCGGCAGTCAACCTCCTTCCCGTTTCATAGTTGCCTGCCGCGATTTTTCCGGCCTCTTCTTTCCAGCGTTTCCCCTTTTCTGGATTCCCAATCAGGTTGCCCACTGCTTCGCCTACCGCTGCATTGATCTCATTGAAAAGCCCTGCTGCCCCCAAATACGACCCCGCAGAGCCTTTTGCGCCTGCGGAAACAACATGCTTGACATCATCCGCCGCACCTTTGAGTGTATTCCCGACGCGCTGCATCGTAGTCTTCGGCTTAACGTCCTGCGCATGCTGATTGAACGCATCCTCGCTCTGGTAGTTCTTCGCCTCTTTCTGCTGCAAAGCCCCCTTGCCGAGGCCCTGTGCAAGCGCGCTCTGATTCTTCGGTGTCACGACATTCTGCTGCTGACGGAGCATCGGGCTATAGCCCTTCTGCGTCGCTCTCTGCTGCGTCACCGGCGTCGTCTTCGCCGGGCTCGTGCGATATACCGTAGGTAGGGAAGAAACCGGGGCACTCGCGTTCGGTGTGGTCAGCTTATCTGCCTCGTCCATGCTTTCCGCAAACTGTGCACGCGCTTCTTTATGTGCTTTCCAAGAGGCCGCACCGTCAAACGATGCAGTCCTCTCTCTTTTGCGCGCTGCCCATGCAGCCGAACCGTCAAAATTACCAGGCATATCTTCCCCTCCCTTAGTAGCCGTAACTGCTGAACAGCTTTATTGCCTCGTCGTATTGCTCCTCACTCATGCCGCCAGATACCTGGTCCATGTAAGCGTCAGCTGCTTTTACTCTGCCTTCGCGCAGATTGACGCGAATATTATTCAGGACTGCTTCCCACTCGCTGGCTTTCATCCCCTGATTGCGAACCGTGCCGTATCCCTTCGACTTATCATTGCCGTTCGGGTCATATCCGTAGGTCGCCGTAAGGTATTCGTCATTGTAGCCCGCATCGTAAAACGCCTGCAGCACATTGTCGGAGAAGATTCCCTGCTTTGCCATATCTTTTGCCGTGCTCAGCTTCATGCCGCCTCTCGACCCGTCGGAGCTTCTGCCGCCGCCGCTCGATTTGCTTGCCGCCTGCGCTGCGGCCTGCTGCAATTTGTACTGCCATTCCGCGTCATAGCGCGCATCCTCGATGGCGTCTCGCTCTTTCTGGTAATCGGAGTTCAGCTTGTCCTGCTGCTTCTGATACGCCAGCGCATCCGCCGTCTGCTGGTCGCCCACCTGATCGCGCGCGAGCTGATAGAGGTAATTGCGGTCAGCCAGCCAGCGGTTGTAGTTGTTGTCCTCAAGGCCGATGAGCGTATTCAGGTCGGCGCGGTCGCCGCTCAATTTATCCTGATACATGCTATAGGCAAGCTGCTGTAGCTCGGGAATCTTGTCCGTCATCTGGCTCATCTGGTAGTCGCTCGCCTGCTGGCTCGCTGCCACCGCTGCCGTGGACGGCATCCCGCCCGTCATCACTGCCGTCTTGCCGAGCACGTCCTCCGCGCTGCGGTCTGCCTCGCGCGTGTACTGCTTGCGATACTGCTGATAGAGCGGGTCACTCGCCGCATCGTAGGAAAACGGTGTGCGGTTCAGCAGCGCGTCGAGCTTTGCGCTGATCTGCCCGCTCTGGTCGTAGTTGTAGCTGCTCTCGCTCAGCTTATCGAGCCAGCTCGTGTCAGCCTTTGCAGGGCTCGCGCCCGTGCCGAGCTTGATGTACTCGCTGCCGTCCACGCCGCCGGAATAGTCGTACTTCGCGCGGATTTTCTCGGCTGCGTCGTGCGCCGCCTGCTGGCCCGCCTTGTCTCCCTCGGCATAGGCCTTGTTGTAGGCCTCGGTATATTTTCGAATAAAGTCGAGATCGCTTTCATCCGTGATTAGGGTCTTGTCCGTGTTCTTGTGTTGGAAGTCACTCATCATTTAAGCCCCCACTTTCTGCGTTCGGCTCGCTTGGTGCATCGTCCTCTTCGCTGCCCTGCAACTCAACCTCAATGATACAGCCCCCTGTCTTTTCGTCTCGGCAGGCATGAACTTTGTGCTCGCGGCACGCCTGCTGCACGTCGAACCCTGACAAGGTCAACCGCTTTCCAGCTCTTGATTTTGTACTGGTGTCAGAGCCATCGTCGCCATATTTTAGAGCCGTCTGCACAATGATTGCTTCAAGCGCCGTGCTGATTCCCCGAAAATCTGACGCATCCTGTAAGAGCCGCAGATTTAAGTTCTGCAACTCTCTGATTTTTTTCTGGCTTTTGCTCAGCTCAGATGCCAGGCATTTAATTGTTTTTCTTTTACTCATAGATTTTCTGTCCTTTCGTAGTGCAGCGTCAGCGCCCGCGCAATGGGGCAGCGCCGCCATTCTTCGCTGGCGCAGTAGCGCCGCGTGTATTCGTCCAGCTCTTCCTTCGGCAGCGTGAGCTTCGCGCCCTCGCAGTTGAGATAGTCGCGGTAATCCCGCGAATAATACGGGCATACGAAAATTCCGCCGCGGTAACCGCTCATGTTGCACCTCGCGTTCGCGTCATTCTGCCTCTGTTCCCTTTTTTGTGTGACAAGCGTTCTTCCTTGCATATCATTATCTCCTGTGGTAAAATCAGAATTGACAATTCGTATTCACCACAAGAGCGGTCCTCCCCGATTTGGGGAGGGCTTTTTTCATACGTGCACGAGAACCGCGCCGCTATCGCTCACGTCCTCGATGGGGCCGCCATTGATTGCGGCCATCGCGTGGACTTCGCGGTCGCCGTTACTCAGCTCGACGAGCGCGAGGCAGGCGACAGGGTACGTCTTGCCGTCCTCGAATGCGTAAAGCATATTTGCAGGGGCAGGGATGATCTGGATGATCTTGTCTTCGTTCATGGTTCTTGTCCTTTCTCAGTATTAAAGTCTGAAATGATTGTTTAGCGCCCGTTCGAATTTATCACGGTCATCGACGGGCAGGTGCGGGATAAGCAGGTGTTGCAGTTCATCACGCTGGCGGTAGCGGTCACGCTCACAGCGCGCGGGCTTGGTTGCTGTTAAAATATGAGTAGCGATTTCAATGTTCATGCTGTAACCCTCCCCGTGGCTTTGTAGAAAGTCGCGTCGACGTGCCCGGTTGCGCCGCGCCGATTCTTATCGAGCCACAACTCCAACAAGGACGGCGATTCCATGCGGTCATCCGTCTCGCACGGCGGGTTATGCAGCAGTGTCACCGTATCCGCGTCCTGCTCGATAGCGCCGCTCTCGCGCAAATTTGCCATTGTGGCCCGAAAACTGCCGGAGCGGTCAGAGGCCGCCGCGCGGTTGAGCTGACACAAGCATAAAACAGGGATGTTCAACCGCATCGCAAGCAGCTTCAAAGCCCTGCTGTTACGTGTGGTCGCTTCATAAAGCGAAAGCCGAGCCTCCGGCGGTTCAAGCAGTCCGAGGTGGTCGAGGATCAGCAGCCCCGGCTTCTCGCGGTAGGCCAGCGCCTCCACCTGCCGGACATTCATGCCCGAGCGCCGATTGAACACGATTGGCAGCGCGGAAAGCTCAGTTGCACCCTCGGCAAAACGCATATACTCGTTGTCGGTCAATCTGCCGCCGAACATGAGCCGTGCCGATGACAGACCTCCGATGTTTCCAACAAGGCGAGCAGAGCAATCCTCTAAGCTCATCTCGAGTGAACAGTAAAGCACCTTCGCGCCATTTCTCGCCGCGTTGAGCGCGACTTGCAAGGCAAGCGCCGATTTGCCGATTGCCGGCCGTGCACCGATGACGTGCAGGCCGCCGTTGATGAAGCCGCCGCCGAGCAGTTTATCGAATCTCAGAAGGCCCGAGGCCACACAAGGCACTCTGCCGCCGACCTGCTCAGAAACGCGGTATCCGAGCTGCGTGAGCGCCGCCGTAAGCGTTTGCGAATCGCCGCGTGTGTTTTCCTCGGCAAGCCGCTGCAAAGCCTCCTGTGCGCGCCCAAGCGCGTCTGTAGGGTCATGCTCGGCGGTCATCAGTTCCTCACCGATCTTCCGCAAGGAACGTGCGAGCGCGGCCTCTTTGACTGCTGTTATGTAAGCATCGAGGTTCGCGGTGGTCGGCGTCGTGTCCATCAGTTCGGTCAACAGCCTGTCCGTCACGTCGGTGCAATTGCGTCCCACTTCCGCTCGGATGGTCAGCGCATCGAAGCCGCCGCTTTCCTCATACTGCCGACGCATCGCCCGGAAAACTGCTTGCAGCGGTAAGGAAGAAAACACCTCATCGGGAAGCTCTGCCGCTTCGGGAAACAACGACGGGTCAATCAGCAGTGAACCAAGTACGCCGTACTCATTGAGAATCGAATCCATGCTCATTTACCTCCATGTGTCCGTCGTTGCGTCGTACTGCCGGGGCGGAGATTCATCTTGTCCCGCATTACTTTGACGCTCCCATGTTCTAACCGCCGCTTTCCAATCGACGATTGGTTTTCCCTTCCCCTGTTTCCAGCCGTTAGCCGAATAGAAGTCAAAGAAGCGTTCGGCGTCCACAGCGTTCTTCCGTTCGGTGCAGTATGCCTTAATCTCATCGACCGTTGGAGGAATAAAACGAGGTCGTGGCGGCGTAGCCGCCTTATTCTCCTCACCTGTACTAACCTTACCTAAACTATCCTTACCTAACCTATACTGGGTTGACCGTTGGTTGCCATCTGGTAAACCGTCGGTTAACCGTTGGTTGCCGTCGCCCAATTTCACCAGCAAATTTTTGTAAATGCTCGGCTGGTATCGATCCTTGCGGATCTGATTATTCGTGCTCCAATCTGTGATATAAGCGACCAGCTCGTCGTTCAGCAGTGACACGAACCCTTTGGAAACGAGCACCCGCAAATCATCATCCGCTGCGCCTGTCGTCCGCATCACGGTAAAGGCTTCCACAACTCCGTCATCATCCGCAGCCATGCCGAGGTCATAGTAAAGCAAGCGCGATGACGGCGGCATCGTCAGGAAACGCGCCGAGTTGATAACCGACTTTGCGAACATCCTTCGTTCAGCCATTTTGCCACCCCCGCAAGGTCTCCTGACCGGTCATTTTCAAAAGCGCATCTTCCGCCGCGTGTGAGATTGCAGCGATCTCCCTTGATCTTCTCGACATCGAACGGATAAAGCGCTGGATGTCGAGCGTGCTCGTCGGCGGGAAATACCCGCTCTTGCAGTCAGACAGAATCAGCTTTCCGGCCTTGCGCTCTGTCTGAATACGACGGCGAATTGACCGTTCATCCTCGCCCGTGAGCTGGACTAACTCGGTAAGCGTCGTGCCGTTCTCCGCCCCCTCGTGAAGCAAGTCGGAAATAAGAAACTTTTTTTGCGTTAATGTCCTACTGCTGACATGGGCATGTTCTTTTTCATTGCTCATTGTCACCCGTCACCCCCGCTTTCCACCTCGCCCATTCCCGCAGTCCGTCGACAAGAACTCGAGAGCAGCCGTTGATCTTGATGATCGGAAAGCCTTCTGTCTTCGACCATGCGTAAATGGTCGGACGGCTGACCGACATAAGGCGCGCCGCCTCCGTCATCGAAACGGCAATAGGGTCAATTTGTGCGTTCATTATCTCCCGCCTCTTTTCCAATACTATCAGTAGTTGAACTATTCTTGTTTGCGGCTTTGCGTTCCCAATATGCAGAATTAGCCGCCCTCACTTTATCTCTGTTCTTTGCTCTCCACGCGCGAAGATATGCGTTGCGTTCTGCACGCGCCTCATCGCTGATAACCACCTTAGCCACCTCCTCACTTGACAAATAACTTCAAACGCTCTAAAATAAGATAAATGAAATTGAAATATAATCGATTTCATTTATCTTATCCCGAATATACCATAGCGAGTTAGTGATATGTAATTTATTCCAGAAGAAAAAGAAATAAAATGTGCGCTCATTTTAATTCCATTTATGAAATATTGAGGTGGCAAATGGAGAAAAGTAGAAGCAAAAATGTCAATAACTCTCGTGTCACGCATAGCGTCGACCCTGCGGTGATTGAAGAAAACGCAAAAAAAG
>ERZ826220.686-NODE-686-length-38574-cov-3.925284_pt1 | contig 38574 bp, 39 predicted proteins | sample MGYA00519927_ERZ826220 | MGnify/ENA primary metagenome ERZ826220 (study PRJEB31778, sample SAMEA3449225) | human gut metagenome | biome: human gut; feature: human-associated habitat; material: faeces | place: United Kingdom | collected 2010/2012 ... | reverse complement strand
AGGAAGAATAAATCAAAAGGGAAAGAGTTGGTATGATCCTACCAAACCTGAGGGAGCTATATTATACAAAGAGTCAGGCAGAACATATGTTGATCCGAAGACCGGGAAAACTAAGCAAGCAATGACGAATGTATCGTTGATGTCAGTAATAGACGACGCACATAAGCTGTCATCGGGACACCCTAAGGAAAATGCATATGCTGATTATGCTAATAAAATGAAAGCTATGGCTAACGATGCTCGTAAGGAGGCGGTATATACTGGTAGACTTGCTACTAATGCAAATGCCAAACGTATCTATCAGTCAGAAGTGGATTCATTAAATGCGAAACTAAATCTTGCCGCACTTAATGCACCGAGAGAAAGAAGAGCTCAAGTTCTTGCTAATTCTGAAGTAAAGGCGAAAAAACAAGCTAATCCAGAATTAGAAAAAGACAAGAAAGCATTGAAAAAAGTAAAACAGATTGCTATTAACAAGGCTCGTTCGGCAGTCGGTGCAAGTGGAAAGGGCACACGAATTAACATAACAGACAAAGAATGGGAAGCTATTCAGTCTGGCGCAGTAAGTGATTCTAAATTGACAAAGATACTAAGGTATGCGGATCAAGATGTAATAAGACAAAAGGCTACACCTAAGTCTAATGGTGCGCTATCCTCTGCTCAAGTTAGTAGAATCAAAGCTTTGGCTGCATCAGGTTATACAAATGCTGAAATCGCAGAAGTTTTAGGAAAGTCAACATCAACAGTTTCGAAATATCTAAATAGTTGAAAGGAAGTGTGAAGTTATGATTAAATGTGCGTTAACCACAATCGATAATCCGTTCGATCCATTTGACCAATTCGATCAATGGTATATGTTCGATCTTGACAAAGGTTACAATTCTTGTTCATATTTGGATCGCGTTTCTCATACTTCTGATCAATTAAGTGAAGAAGAAAACGATCGTGAAATTGAACGAGCAATTGACGAAATTATTAAATATGATTTTATGAACATTTATAAAAAAGTCACTAAAAAAATTAAATCGTCATAGAATTTGTTGAGTTTTGAAGTAATTATCATGAAAAACGGCAATATCTAAAAAATAGATGATAATACTTTAACAGAAGTATAAAAGCAGTTTGACATTTACTGATATGTAATGGTTTTAACCATGTTTGACTATACAACATTGATGTAATAGTATGAAAACATGAGCATTCATTTAATGTGTCATGCTATCCTAAACCTCTATTAGTGGAATGTGAATATGTAAGTGTATGCCATCGTTTAGTAATGCTATCATATAAGCTGACATAAAAGAGAGATACTTTTGTGTTAGTATAAAAAGATACAAAATACATTAATAAGCCGATATATTGTATGATAATGAAAATTTTATGATTTAAAAATGCTGGTATAGATAGAATATCATGGTCGATAGTCGTTGGATTATAATGTTTGGCTTTGAGGTGTAAGGGGGGTTCTCAAAATTAGCACCCCCTCCCTCATCGCCCGCCTCCTTGAAAATTCTCCGGGGGCAATTTTTGAAAAACGTTTTATATTTTCATGTAGTATTCTAAAAGGTTCATAAGGTTGTTGATGCGGTGTTGGTTTTTGTTTGTTTTTGGATCGCGCTTAACTCCTTTCGGCGAATAGAGTCATATAACTTTATGAACCTCTTTGAGTGCTACATGAAAACTATATAAAAATGATAATCTTATAATACCAATCTTTCAGAAAGGATGACCAAAGTATGGCTAAAATAAAAAAAACAAACGCTATTCCAAATGTCAAGAAAAATAGAGTTGCAACTTCGCCGGAAGCGAGAGAAAATCAACTTATATCTTTGGCAGTAGATCTCGCTGAGCAGCAATTGAGAGATGGAACAGCATCGTCTCAAGTCATTTCTCACTTTCTTAAGCTGGCTTCAACAAAAGAGAAGTTAGAACGAGAGATACTTGAAAAACAAAAAGATTTAATAACCGCTAAGACGGAAAATCTTCATTCTGCTCAAAGAATAGAAGAATTATACGAAAACGCAATGAATGCTTTGAAAGGCTACAGCGGACGAGATGATAGCGATGATTAAAACATATTCTGAATTGATAACGTTTGATAAATATCTAGATAGATTTAAATATCTTCAATTGAACGGATATGTCGGAAAGGAAACATTTGGGTTTGATAGATACATAAATCAAGCGCTCTATCATTCAGCTGAATGGATGAGATTCAGAGATAAGGTTATAATCAGAGATTGCGGGTGTGATCTTGCTACGATTGGGTATGAAATATATGGGTCAATAACGATCCATCATATTAATCCTATAAGCAGAGATGACATTATTAATCGTAATCCATGCGTGTTTGATTTAGAGAATGTTGTATGCACCACAAACGATACCCATAATGCTATACATTACGGAGATGAAAGTTTATTAATATGTACACCTAAGGTTCGTACTAAAAACGATACATGTCCGTGGAAATAATAAAAAAGGAGAAAATCAAAATGAGTAAAAACAATAAAATACCAGAGGAAGTTCTTGAAAAAGAAATTTTGGATGATGAAAACTCGGATTGTACAGAATCAACGGTTGATGAGCCGGAAGATAAAAAAACATACGGAATTGTATGCGGATGCGATAAGCTAAGACTAAGAGCTGAACCAAATGTTGATAGTAGAATAATATCAGAGTTGCCAAAACATACAAGAGTTATCATCGATGAAAATATCACTAATGACGAATGGGCTTATGTGGAAACTGAATTTGGATCTATCGGTTATTGTATGAAAAATTACATAGATCTCAATACAACAGGTGATTGATATGACAGATAGCATATTAACTACTATAAAAAAAATGCTGGGTATATCGGAGGAATACGAGCATTTCGATATCGATATAATAACTCACATTAATTCTACGTTTTCTATACTTGCTCAATTAGGAGTTGGACCTGATAAAGGTTTTTCTATACACGATAAAACTGAAAAATGGTGTGACTATATGCCCGAAAATGCAACACTAGAAATGGTAAAAACATATGTTCAGTTAAAAGTAAGAATGCTGTTTGATCCTCCATCGAGTAACGCGGTGTTGGAATCATTTAATAGAACTATACGCGAACTTGAGTTTCGACTGAATGTTTCTAAAAGTTTTTGAATAATCAAGAAGGGAGATGGTATTTATGGAAAACAGTCAACTGTATCATCACGGTATCTTAGGCATGAAATGGGGAGTTAGGCGTTTCCAAAATAAAGACGGAAGTTTAACCAGTGCCGGAAAAAGACATCTGGAGCAAAATTCAAAAGCTAAACAAGGCAATAATAAAAAGAAAAAAGGACATACCACCAATAAAGGAAAAAGTATTAATGAGTTAAGTGATGATGAATTAAGAAAACGCATCAATCGTTTGGAACTCGAAAAAAGATATGAAGCTTTATCGAAAAAAGAACAAAAGGCTAAAATGTTTGATGGTAAACGATTTGTAACACAAGTTCTTGAAAACTCAGGCAAGGTTGTAGCCACTCAATTATCCACATATGTAATGGGAAATATGGTGAATAAGGTAGCTCAAAAAAATATCATCAATGTAAAAAAAGACTAAGTAGGTGAATAAATTATGGCATTATCAAATACTGCCGTTCCTAAATATTACGGCATGTTTAGAGATGCTGTGATTAGAGGCGAAATACCGGTATGTAAAGAAATTGGCATGGAGATGTATCGGATAGACGATCTCATTGCGAATCCCGGAATATATTATGACGATCAGGCAGTTGAGGGCTGGATAAAGTTTTGCGAGGCAGAATTAACTCTAACTGATGGTTCTGATTTAACATTGCTTGATTCATTTAAATTATGGGGAGAGCAAGTTTTCGGATGGTATTATTTCGTGGATAAAGATGTATATGAACCAAATCCTGATGGACATGGAGGTCATTATGTTCATAAAACTGTGAAAAAAAGACTGATCAACAAGCAATTCTTAATAGTCGGCAGAGGTGCTGCAAAATCACAATATGAATCTTATATGCATGAATATTATTTGAATGTTGATACATCGACAACTCATCAAGTGCATACATCTCCGACTATGAGACAAGCCGAAGAAGTGCTGGCACCAATGAGGACTGCGATTATGAGAGCACGAGGTCCTTTATTTAAATTTTTAACAGAGGGTTCGTTACAAAATACAACCGGCTCAAAAGCGAACAGAATGAAATTAGCTTCTACCAAAAAAGGAGTAGAAAATTTTTTGACAGGTTCATTAGTTGAAATTCGACCAATGTCAATAGATAAGCTCCAAGGCTTAAATAGCCGAATAAATACTGTCGATGAATGGTTATCGGGAGATGTTCGCGAAGATGTTATAGGTGCGCTCGAACAAGGTGCTTCTAAAAATGACGATTACTTAATAATAGCTGTAAGCTCAGAGGGAACAGTTCGTAATGGACCGGGCGATACAATCAAAATGGAATTGATGGACATTCTAAAAGGTGAATATGTCAACCCACATGTTTCGATTTGGTGGTATAAATTAGATTCGGTTGACGAGGTTTCAAATCCTGATATGTGGCTAAAGGCAAATCCCAATTTAGGAAAGACCGTCAGTTATGAAGCATATCAAATAGACGTAGAACGAGCCGAAAAAGCACCATCAGCCAGAAATGATATTTTGGCAAAGCGTTTCGGGTTACCTATGGAGGGATATACATATTATTTTACATACGAAGAGACTATTCCACATAGAAAAAGGGAGTATTGGCAGTTATCGTGTGCATTAGGTGCCGACCTATCACAAGGTGATGATTTTTGTGCGTTTACTTTTTTATTTCCATTAGGTAACGGACGTTTTGGAGTTAAAACTCGAAACTATATTTCCGAAATAAAATTGATGAAATTGCCACAAGCAATGCGTGCAAAATACGAACAATTTATTAATGAAGGTAGCTTGGCCGTATTGCCTGGCGTTGTACTTGATATGATGGAAGTTTATGAAGATTTGGATAAATTTATAGCAGAAAACGAATACGATGTTTGTTGTCTCGGATTCGATCCATATAACGCAAAAGAGTTTATTGCCAGATGGACTGCTGAAAATGGACCATTCGGAATTGAAAAAGTAATTCAAGGTGTAAAAACTGAATCAGTACCTTTGGGAGAATTGAAAAAATTAGCCGAAGAGAGATTATTGCTTTTCGACGAAGAACTGATGTCATGGGCAATGGGAAATAGTATAGTCATGGAAGACACTAACGGTAATAGAAAACTTCTGAAAAAAAGATACGAGGAAAAAATCGATGCTGTTGCAGCTATGATGGATGCTTTTGTTGCATTCAAGATAAATAGAGAAGCATTCGAATAATATTTTACTCGATTATTAAATGCTGCTAATAGCAGCTTTTTTTTTATTTAAAAATAAAGGGAGGAATTTAGAGTGAATATATTTAGTAGACTCCAGCATGGCTGGAACGCTTTTATGAACAAAGATCCAACTGTGGTATATAAACCTCAAATAAATACATATTCGTATCGACCGGATAGAGCTAGATTCTCAGGACGCAATGAACGTTCCATAGCGACATCGATATATAACCGAATTTCTATGGATGCAGCATCTATAGATATAAAACATGTTCGGTTAGACGCAAATGATCGTTATACGGAAATGATGGATTCCAGTCTTAATAACTGTTTGACACTAGAAGCCAATATTGATCAAACAGCCAGAGCATTCATGCAAGATATATACTCATCATTGTTAGACGAAGGATGTGTTGCTATTGTTCCGGTAGATACTACGCTTGATCCGAATTTTAGTAATTCATACGATATTTTATCAATGCGTACCGGACAAATAATTGATTGGAGAACTGATTCGGTAAAAGTTAGATTGTATAACGAAATATCCGGAAGAAAAGAGGATATATGGTTAGCTAAAAAAAATATAGGCATCGTGGAGAATCCTTTATATGCAGTTATAAATGAGCCTAATTCGACAATGCAACGTTTGATAAGGAAATTATCTTTATTAGACGGAGTAGATGAACAAGCCAGTTCTGGAAAACTAGACTTGATAATCCAATTGCCGTATGTAATAAAAACCGAAGCACGAAAAAAACAAGCCGAGGAACGTCGTAAAGACATAGAAGAACAATTATCAGGTTCTAAATATGGTATTGCTTATACGGATGGTACAGAAAAAATAACACAGTTAAATCGTTCGGTGGAAAATAATCTAATGAAACAGATTGAGTATTTAACGAGTATGCTATATAGCCAGTTAGGAATAACTCAAACTATCATGGATGGTACTGCTGATGATAAGACTATGTTGAATTATTATTCTCGCACTATAGAACCTATGGTTGCTGCTGTTGCGGATGAAATGAAACGAAAATTTCTTACAAAAACAGCAAGAACACAAGGACAATCTATACGTTATTATAGGGATCCATTTAAGCTTGTACCGGTATCTGATTTGGCAGAAATTGCAGATAAGCTTACTCGAAATGAAATATTGACTTCGAATGAAATGCGACAAATTATAGGCATGAAACCTTCTGACGATCCGAAAGCAGATATGCTAATCAATAGTAACATCAACCAATCGCCAGAAATGCTTAATGAGAATAAGCTGTTAGTAAAACAAGAAAAGGAAGGAGAAAATCAAAATGAATAATTACGATTTCGGTGGTTATGCCACTAGAAACGACTTACTTTGCGAAGATGGACGAACCATAAAAAAAGACGCTTTTAAAGACAATGACGGAACAACCGTTCCTTTGATTTGGAATCACAATCACAAAAGTTCAGATGCAGTTTTAGGACATGCTTTGTTAAAAAATCGTGAGGATGGTGTGTATGCTTATTGTACGTTCAATGACACAGAACAAGGTAAGCATGCAAAACAATTGGTTCGTAATGGTGATGTGAGATCGCTATCAATTTATGCTAATAAGTTAAAACAGATTGGCGGAGATGTCGTACATGGCTCCATAAGAGAACTCAGTCTTGTACTCGCAGGATCTAATCCCGGCGCATATGTAGATTTTGTTATGGCTCATGGTGACGAAGAAGAAGATGGCGTTCAAATAAATTATGACGAAAGCGCACTCGTAATATACCATTCCAGTGATGAAGAGGAGGAAAAAGATATGGATGATGAAGAGAAACAAGATTCCAAAACAGCGGAAGAAGTTTTCGATGAACTCACCGAAGAACAAAAAAGAGTTGTCTTTACTCTGATCGGAATGCTTATGAATGATGAAAATAAGGATGAAGAAGACGAAGAAGACGAAGAAGATGAAGAAGACGAAAAAGATAAAAAAGGAGACGGAAATATGAAGCATAACGTATTTGATAACGATGAAAGAAAACAGGATTATCTATCGCATAGCGCCCAAGAGGACATTATTAAGTTGGCTAAATCAAGTCAAGTAGGCAGTTTCCAGGCAGCCTTAGCAATGTACGCGGAACAAAATAACTTACAACATGATGCTATAAGCGGTGGATTTACACAAAACGGAACAGGTAATGTAACCATGCTATTCCCTGAATATCAGGACGTTAGACCTGGTGCACCAGAATTGATCACTAATGATCAAGGCTGGATTTCAGCGGTCATGAATAAGGTACATAAGAGCCCAATTTCAAGAATCAGAACACGCCATGTTGATATCAGAAAAATAAATGATCTCAGAGCAAAAGGTTATAAGAAGGGTAAAGAAAAGACTCTTGCAGGGAATTTTAACCTTGTAAAGAGAACTACAGATCCGCAAACTGTATATGTAAAGAATGCACTTCACAGAGACGATATCATCGATATTACGGATTTTGATTATGTTCGATATCTATACGACATTGATAAGATGATGCTTGATGAAGAACTTGCAACAGCAATACTGTTAGGAGACGGTCGCGATATAGGTGCAGACGATAAGATTATGTCGGACAAGATAAGACCTATTTGGACAGACGATGACTTATACACAATCCACGTAGATCTAGATGTTGATAAGGCTAAGAAAGAACTTCAAGGTACCGGAACAGGTGTAAGTTTCGGAGAAAACTACATCTATGCAGAAGCCCTCATTGACACCGTCCTTCATGCGAGAGAAAACTACAAAGGCAGTGGCACACCTGATTTCTTTGTAACTCCATATATGTTAAATGTCATGTTACTTGCTCGCGATATGAATGGTAGAAGAATTTACTCGTCAAAAGCAGAGCTTGCCACAGCACTTAATGTCGGCAATATTTATACAGCAGAACAGTTTGAGGACAAAACAAGAACAACCGAAGATTCAAAGAAGAAGAAAATTCTTGGTATTGTTGTAAATCTTGCAGATTATTCTTTGGGTGCTACAAAGGGTGGAGAAGTCAATCATTTTACACAATTTGACATCGACTTCAATCAGGAAAAATCACTTCTTGAGACAAGATGTTCGGGTGCACTTACAAGAGTTTATTCGGCTATTGCAATTGAAGAAGATGTGACAGCCGATTCTCGCAACATAGTCGGCTGATATTACAGGAGAAATTCAAAATGACAAAATTCTTTGGGAAAATCGGTTATGCTATGACGCAGGAAACTAAGCCCGGTGTATGGATGGATCAAATAATGGAACGTGAATATTACGGGGATTTATTGAGAAATTCTTATAGATTTCAAACATCGGATAAAGTAAACGATGATGTTTCGATAGCTAATGAATTTAGCATTATAGCCGATTCATTTGCTAAAGATAATTTTCATTTAATGAAGTATATTGAGTTTGAGGGTACTAAATGGAAAATCACAAATGTTGAGGTTAGGTACCCTCGACTAAATTTAACGGTGGGAGGTATATATAATGAAAACTAGATATGAATTGCATGAGTTTTTATGCGAGATTTTAGGCAGTAGAAATGTATATTTTCAACCACCGGAATCTGTTAAAATGAAATATCCGGCTATAGTTTACGAACGAACCGAAATAAAAAATCGTTTTGCAAATGATGCCGTTTATAAACAGAATAATGCGTATTTATTAACGGTCATAGATAAGGATCCTGATAGCGAAGTGTCGAAGCAATTAGCTAATATACCATTGTGCAGATTGCAACAACATTTTGTGTCTGATAACCTTAATCATGATATATTTAAAATTTATTATTAAAAGGAGGACTACTTGAATGAGTAAACTAACATGGGATAAGATCGGTGAAAGACTATATGAAACCGGTACAAAAAAGGGAGTGCTGTATCCCGCGTCAAAGGACAAACAAGGAGCTACACAATATCCAAAAGGTGTGCCTTGGAACGGTTTGACAGCTGTAACAGAAAGCCCATCGGGAGCAGAAGCAACACCTATATATGCTGATGATATTAAGTATTTGAATATTATGTCTGCAGAGGATTTTGCGGCAACACTTGAGGCATATATGTATCCTGAGGAATTTGCAGAGTGCGATGGTTCTAAGTCAATAGTTGCGGGTGTAACAATCGGTCAGCAAAAGCGTAAGATGTTTGGATTGTCGTATGTTACCACTTTGGGTAATGACGTAGATGGAAACGATTACGGATACAAGTTACATATCGTGTATGGATGTATGGCTACACCATCAGAGAAAAACTATGCAACAATCAATGATTCACCTGAAGCGATTACTATGAGTTGGGAAATTTCTACTACACCAGTAGATATTCCAGGAGTGGATGAAGATGGTAATCCATTTAAACCAACCGCAATCATGACATTTGACAGCACGAAGACCGATCCAAAGATAATGAAAGCAATTGAAGATATTCTTTACGGTACAGCTGATACCGAAGCAAGACTTCCATTGCCGGAGGAAATTATTGGAATTCTTAAACCAAGTGATACATCAATTGTAGGCTAAAAACATATTTAAAGGGACGGACTATTAACCGTCCCTTATTTTTTTTATTTGAAAGGAGAACAATATTATGATTAAAAAAACTATAACTTATATGGATTATAACGGAGTAAGCAGAACCGAAGATTTCTGGTTTAACCTCAGCACGGCAGAGCTTATGAAAATGGAATTAGGTACAAGGGGCGGCTTCTCAGAAATGATGACTAGAATCGTTCAAGCAAATGATGTGCCGACGATGATGAAAGTATTTGATGATTTTATCAGAAAATCATACGGACAAAAGAGCCCGGATGGAAAAAGATTTATCAAGTCAGAGGCTATAACCGAAGAATTTTGCCAAACAGAAGCATACTCGAATCTATTCATGGAATTCATTACAGATACTGATAAAGCTATCGAATTCATGAACGGTATCGTTCCGACAGAAATCAGTAAAAAAGCGAATCTGGTTAACCAAAAGTCATTGATGGGCGGAACAAATACTAATAATTAAGAAAATAAACGGGAGGAATAAGAATGCTTCAAATAATTATACCTGCTGAAGAACGATGGGATGAAGAACACGAAGAATTTATTGTGTCTAAAAAAGAGCAAAAATTGATGTTGGAGCATTCTTTAGTGTCCCTTTCAAAATGGGAATCTAAATGGCAAGTGCCTTTTCTATCAAAAAAGGAAAAGACATACGAGGAAACTTTAGATTATATAAAATGCATGACAATTACACAGAATATAAGTGACGATGTGTACAAGCGCTTAACATCTGAAAATTTGATGCAAATACGTTCATATATGGAGTCGCCGATGACGGCAACATCTATACATGATGAACCCGCTCCAAAGAATAGATCAGAAATTCTTACGAGTGAGGTTATTTATAATATGATGATTGCTTTTAATATCCCGTTCGAATGTCAAAAATGGCATTTAAATAGATTATTTACTCTTATAAAAGTATGCGAGTTAAAAAATCGTAAGCCTAAGAAAAAAAGCCTGCGAGATATCATGCAACAAAATACTGCGATAAACGAAATGCGTAAGAAAAAATATAATACGAGGGGGTAAGTAATATGGAAATTATAAGCTTTAGACACAAAGGTGATTTTTCTAAATTAAGCCAATATTTAGAAAAAGTAAAATCCGTTATAAGAATGGATATTTTCAATAAATACGGTAAAAAGGGTGTTGATGCATTGTCGGCGGCAACTCCTGTGGATTCGGGTAAAACAGCATCATCTTGGTATTACAAAATAGAAAAAAGTGCAGGGGCTACCGTAATAAGTTTTCACAATTCGAACATAAACAAAGGTGTTCCAATTGCTTTACTGATACAGTATGGTCACGGTACAAGAAACGGAGGATATGTTCAAGGTCGTGATTATATAAATCCCGCACTCAGACCAATCTTTGACCAATTAGCAGATTCTGCATGGAAGGAGGTAACTAATATATGAGTACCGAAATCGATAGCAGAATTGTTGAAATGCGATTTGATAACAAGCATTTCGAAGAAAATGTAGCAACAAGTATGTCTACATTAGATAGGCTTAAAGAAAAATTAAAAATGAAAGATGCGGCAACCGGATTGGAGAACATAAGTTCGGCTGCAAAAAAAGTTGATCTATCCGGATTAGACAGTGCGATTGATAGTGTTAAAATTAAATTTTCATCAATGCAAGTTATAGCGGCAACTGCATTATCTAATTTAACAACATCTGCGATAAATGCCGGAAAAAAGATGACTTCAGCATTAGTTGACCCTTTGATTGAAGGGGGCAAAAAGAGAGCACTCAACATTGAACAGGCGAAATTTCAATTAGAAGGTTTGGGTGTTGCGTGGAATACTATCAAAGATGACATTAATTATGGCGTAAAAAATACGGCATATGGCTTGGATGCAGCAGCTAAAGTTGCATCGCAATTAGTAGCTTCAAATGTGCAGGTTGGCGATTCAATGAGAACTGCGCTAAGAGCAGTATCTGGTGTCGCAGCAATGACGAATAGTGAGTATGAAGATATAGGTAGAGTATTCACTACCGTTGCTGGTAATGGTCGTTTAATGGGAGACCAATTACAACAACTTTCATCTAGAGGAATAAATGCTGCGGCAACACTGGCTAATTATCTCGGTAAAACCGAAGGTGAAATTCGAGATATGACTTCTAAGGGTAAAATAGATTTTGCTACATTTGCGGCTGCAATGGATGATGCTTTTGGAGAACATGCAAAAGAAGCTAATGCCACATTTACAGGTTCCATGTCTAATATGAGGGCAGCATTATCTCGTATAGGAGCGGATATTGCTACACCAGCATTCCAAGATTTACGAGATATATTTAATACTTTAACGCCTATCATAGACAAAGTTCATACGGCATTAGGACCACTTATTTCGGATATAGAAAAAGGAATGCGTCTAGCTACTGATTTTGTAATCAATAAGCTTAATGGTTTTTCAGATAGCTTTTTGACTTCCAATTGGGATAGACTTAAAGCTAAAATATCGGATACCGGAGTGGCGTTTGATGATTTTCAAAATGCTTTAATTGAAACTGCCAAATCTCATAACATAGCCATAGATGATATGATTCAAAAAGAAGGCTCGTTTGAAAATACTTTAAAAAGCGGATGGTTAACACCTGATTTAATAGCAGAAACACTAAAAAATTTTACAAATGGTATTTCTGAAACAACCAGTGAAGTGGTTAACTTTGAAGAGGTTGTTAACCGAGTTATCAATGGTGATTTTGGAAATGGAGTCGAAAGAATTAATAGACTGACAGAAGCAGGTTATGATTATGCGACAGTACAAGGCTTAGTTAACGACGTATTAAAGGGTAATGCTGTAAACTTTGAAAAAGTTGTCGATGCACAACAAAAATTTACGGATGGCGTATCGGAAGCAACGGGAGAAGTTGTTAATCTGAAAGACGTTGTGGATCAAGTTATAAATGGAGATTTCGGAAACGGAATAGTAAGAGTGAACAAACTAACCGAAGCGGGTTATGACTATGCAACTGTACAGGGCTTGGTTAATGACGTATTGTGGGGTAATGCTGTAAACTTCGAGAAAATGTCCGATGCCCAGTTGGAAAGCTTAGGTTATACAGAGGAACAGATAAAACTGCTTCATCAGTTAGGCGAAGAAGCCGAACGGACAGGTACTCCGTTAAACGAATTAATACTCAATCTTAATCGACCAACAGGAATATCTTTATTGATTGATTCGATTAGAAATGCAGTTCAAGGTATTACTAAAATAATAAACACTGTAAAGGCCGCATGGAATGATGTGTTTGCTAGCAACAATACAAATTTGCTATACCTGATGGTAAACGCAATACATAGTTTTTCTGAAAAACTTATAATGAGTGATGAAAATGCTAATAATTTAAGGCGAACTTTAAGGGGTTTATTTTCTGCACTCGATATTATTAAAAATATTGTGACTGGCGGATTAAAAACTGCATTTGATATAATAAATGCTATTTTGGCAGGCTTTGATTTAAATATTTTAGCTGTTACAGCCAAGATTGGAGATGCTATTACTAATTTTAGAGCATGGTATAAAGAACATAATTTATTAGCAACAGCATTAAAGAAATTAACTTCAATTATAAAAAATGCAATACAATTCGTTAAAGAATTTGTAAGTAAATTTAAAGAAATACCACAAATTCAATCGATAATCGAAAAAGTTAAAGATATAGCGGTTAAAGCTCTTGAGAAAATCGGTGAAATGTCCGAAAAAGGGCAAGAAAAAATACTGTCATTTATCGATAAACTAAAATCTTTGAACTCAATAAGTTTAAAAGATATAAAAATTGCATTCAAAGGGTTTAAAGATAACATATTTGAGTATTTTTTGAATTTTGACAACTTATCAAAAAATGTAAAAAACATATTCGGAACTCTAAAAGCAAAAATAAGCAGCAGCTTAGAAGCAACGGGTAGTTCGTTTGACGGTTTAAAAGCAAAAATAAATAGCTTTGTACACTTTATCCAAACCAAATTTTCGAAAGTTGGAATAGGAGAAGTATTAACAGTAGGTTTTGGTGTATCATTAATAGCGTCTATTAGATTAGTATCTAAAGCTTTAGATAAGATTATGGGACCATTTAATGCAGTATCAAAAGTCGCTGGAAAAGTAAACGGAGTTTTATCAAAAACACAAGATGTACTTAAAAGCTATTCTGAGAAAATAAAGTCCGAGTCCCTGAAGAACGTTGCGATATCAATAGCTATTTTAGCTGGCTCGCTAGTGGTTTTAGCACAAGTTGATCCAGCTAAAGTTTGGTCTGCTGTTGGTGCATTAATTGTTTTATCAGGTGCTTTAGTTGGTATAACAGCGCTTACGAGCAAAATTGGTAAAGTTGAAAAATTCTCGGTTAATATATTAGCTATATCAGCTGCAATTTTAATGCTGGTATTTGCACTAAAAGATCTTAATAAATTAGATCCAATAAGAACTGTTCAGAGCTTGGCTGTTGTTTTAACTATGATATTAGGTTTAATAGCAGCTATAAGTTTGTTATCGAATACCGCACCACAAACTAAATCCAGTGCTTTAACGATATTAGCAATAGCCGTATCGATAGGTATATTAGCCAATGCACTTGAAAAAATAGACAAACAGAATCCCTCTGGCAAATCTATTTTGGTTTTAATATCTATTATGGGGGCATTAGCCGGATTAATAGCGATAACCAATTTGGTAGCCAAAGACACAGTTAAAGCTGGTGTCAGTATGGTTGGTATAGCAGCGGCACTGTTAATATTATGTACTGCTTTTAACAAGATTGATCAGTTGAAAATAACTACTAAAACTATAGGCAATCTTATAGTGATGGTAGGTGCTTTGACCGCATTGATGGCAGCTACCAGATTAGCAGGAAAAAATGCGACAAAAGCAGGAGCAAGTATGTTGTTGATAGCAATATCGATAGGATTGCTTGCCGGAGTAATAGCGGTATTAAGTTTGGTAGATCCTAGTGGTTTAGACAGAGGATTGAAAGCTGTAAGTGTATTAGGACTCGTTGTAGCGGGAATCATCGCATCAACTAAATTAGCATCTACGTGTAAAGAAAGTCTAATAACACTAACTGTAGCAATAGGTATTTTAGTAGCCGGTTTAGGTGTACTGGCTATGATAGAACCGGAAAGCTTAAAAAATGCTACTGTAGCGATTTCAACAGTATTAGCCATGTTTGCAGTTGTATTGGCAGCGTCAAATTTGATATCAGAATCGTATAAAAGTATAATTGTAATGACCGTAGCGATAACCGCTTTAGGAGCAATGTTATATCTGCTATCAGCAATAGATTCGGGTTCGATGTTGGCATCCGCACAATCGCTATCGCTATTGATGTTGTCTTTGTCGGCATCCATGTTGATTGTAAGTAAAGCAGGTAAAGTATCATTATCAGCTATTGGATCTTTAGCATTAATCGGATTAGTAGTTGCAGAGTTGGCAACCATTTTAGCTGTAATGAATGGACTGAATGTTGCTCCGTCTATGGAAACTGCAAAAGCTCTATCTTTGTTGTTAGGAACAATGACAGGAGTTCTTGTTGTGCTGTCATTAGTGGGAGCAGGTGCAACTGCCGCATTCACCGGAATAGGAGTTCTCGCTGCTTTAATAGCGGCTGTAGGCGGCATAATGATAGGATTAGGTGCGTTGATGGAATATGTTCCTAAGTGTCAGGAATGGCTAGATACAGGAATGGTAATTCTTGAAAAAATCGGCAATGGCATAGGATCATTTTTTGGTGGTATCGTTAACGGATTTAATACGAGTGCATCTTCTGATTTATCAAAGGTTGGTATTAATTTATCTGCTTTTATGAACTCCATTCAACCGTTTTTCGATGGACTTTCGAAAATTGACGAATCAACATTAACTAAGCTAAAGCCGTTGACCAATTTTATGAAAGATTTCAAATCTTTTGATACGAATGAAAACTCCATGACCGAAATAGAAAGCCAATTAATAACTTTTGGCGAAGCACTGAAGGGATTCGGAGCAAGTATATCAGGAATAAACATCGATGAGATAAATGTAGCGTCTAATGCGGCGAAAGCTATAGCAGAAGTAAATAAGATTTTATCAAAGTATAAAACGACTAATATTTCGGATTTCGGTGCACAATTAGAACCATTTGGTAGATCGCTTAAAGCTTATGGTGAATCAGTTGATGGGCTAAATGTTGAAGCTATAGAATTATCTGCAGAAGCGGCAAGTGCATTAAGCGAATTAGCCTCCGCATTACCAAATAGTGGAGGTTGGGCAGGTATGTTTGCCGGTAACAACGACATTGATGATTTTGGCGCAAAGTTAATACCATTTGGAAGAGCATTAAAGAATTATGGTGATGCTGTTGATGGAGTAAATTCTGAAAGTATTGAGGAATCCGTTAAAGCCGGACAAGCACTGTCAGATTTGGCAAACGCATTACCAAACAGTGGAGGTTGGGCAGCAGCTTTTGCTGGCGACAACGATATAGCAGATTTCGGGGCAAAGCTGATTCCGTTCGGAAAAGCTATAACTGAATACGGCAACAGTGTTAGCGGCATAGATGTTGATAGTATAACAAAATCTACTACTGCAATTTCAGCGTTAAGCGAACTGGCTTCCGCATTACCAAACAGCGGAGGTTTTGCAGCGGCGTTCGCTGGTGATAACAGTATAGACGCTTTTGGAAGTAAGCTTATATCTTTTGGGGAATCTTTGAAAACATATAACGAACAAGTTTCCGATATGGATACGTCAGGAATTGAACGCGTAAATGATTTTATAAATTCGCTCAATGCATTGTCACAGTCGATGTCTAATGGCAACTTAAAAGCTTTTTCTGATAGCAGTATTACGGATAATTTGAAGACACAATTCAAAGCATTCGGAGATGTTATAAAGAGCTTTAATGACAGTATAAAAGGTATGGATACCAAAGGCTTAGAAGCATCGGCTAATGCCGGAAAAAGTATCGCTGAAATATCAAAGATAGCTTCAGAAGGAAAACTGGGTAGGATATTCAGCGACGGAAACGGAGAGGGATTTAAAGCCGATTTAAAAGCATACGGCGAAGCAATAAAAGATTATGGCAAAGCCGTAAAGGGTATGGATACTGAAAATATAGCGGCAAGTGTAACTGCGGCTAATTCCATATTCAAAATAGCAAAAACTATGTCCGGTGACGGGACTGTAAACAGAATATTTACAGATGACGCAACTGCCGAACAATTTAAAAACGATATGCGTGTCATAACAGATATTCTGCAAACGTATGGTGTTGGTTCACTTAGCATTGATTTAGGACACATAGAGGCCTCGAAAGAAGCATTTAACGATATAAAAGATTTTGTCGTTAATATTCCTAATATAGACGATGATACTGATAACATAAATAACTTTAAACAGCGAATGACTGCTATTTCGAGTATTCTTAAAACATATGGTGGAAGCATTAAAGATATTGATTTAGGAAATGTACAGGCATCACAAAACGCATTTGACAACATAAAGAGTTTCGTAACCAATATACCTTCTTTGGATGATAATGCGACTAATATTGAAACGTTTGAAAAACAAGCCAATACAATATCGAAAATATTATCCTCGTATAGTATAAATACAAAAGACATCGAAGTAAGTACAGTATATACAGCAAAACAAGCATTCGATTCGATAAAAGAGATGTTAAGTAACATGTCCAGTGTTACCGATTATTCTGCGAATATCGAGTCGTTTAAAGAGCAAATCGACAAAATTATTCGAATGTTAAAAGATTTTAACGAAGATATAGTTAATGTCGATTTCAATAACATACAATCAGCGACGACCACATGCGAATCACTAGCAGGATTAGCCAGCAGTGTTTCAGACAACGATGGGAATTTGGAGGCGTTCGGTAATTCATTAATAGCATTCGGTGAGAAGTTATCTGAATTTTCTAACACAATCGTCGAGGTGGATTTGTCAGGTATCAGTGCCAATATAAATGACCTTACCACATCTATACAAAATTCAGCAACACAAATCGGTGACGGGTTTGTTAATTCATTAAATACCGCTGGTTCGCAAATAGTTCAAGCGGCGACTGATATGATAAACTCTGCTATATCAGCTATAACCGGTGCTACTTCTAATTTCCAAACAGAAGGAACAAACCTCGGTGATGCTATAGCTTCTGGATTAACAGCCGCCTCGGGAAATGTAACAGCAGCTGCTCAAAGTGTAGCTTCGGAAAGCGTATCAGGCGTAAGCCAGTATGATGGGCAATATAGAGCTGCCGGCTATAATATGGCTGCAGGACTTGCATCTGGAATTAGTGCAGGAAACTCTCTTGCTGTAGATGCTGCTGTAAATATGGCTAAAAGTGCATTGGCCGCAGCAAAAGAAGAACTTGGTATACATTCGCCATCAAGAGCTTTTATGGCAATCGGTAGATATATTGGCGAAGGCTTAGCAAACGGTATACGAGATAACGCATATAGAGCAGTTGATGAAACTGAAGCGTCAGCAGCAAAAGTTAAGAGTGTGGCGAAAAAGTCTTTTGATGATGTCGAAAAATGGGTAGAAGAAGCAAAGTCTTTCGACGAGTTGAGTTTGGCGGAGGAACTTGAAATATGGGATACTATGATTTCAAAATACTCTGAGGGTAGTGAAGAGAGACTGAAGGCTGAAAAAAATGCTTATGCAGTTCTTAAGGAATTAAGAGAAGAAGATTATCAGAATTCTAAGGATTGGATCGATAAAGAAAAAGATTACAATCGTATGAGTACCAAAGAGGAACTCGAGGCTTGGAAACGAGTTCAAGAGCGATACATTGAGGGTACAGACGAACGAGCAGAAATCGATAAAAAGATTTACGATCTGAAGCACGAACTTATTGACGGAGATGTATATGCGCTAGAAAGAGAAATTCAGGCTAATGATGACTTAATAGCATCATTGGAAGAAGAAACAGTTGCTTATTCTAATGCTGTAAAAGAAGGCATATATCTTCGTAAGTTGTTAAAAGATGCGGAATATAGTACCTCTAAGAATTGGATCGAAACCGAAAAAGATTATAATCGTTTGGATACTAAAGGCGAACTTGAAGCTTGGGAACGAGTTCAGGCAAGATATGAAGACGGTAGTGAAGAACGAATAGAAATCGATAAAAAGATTTACGATCTGAAGCACGAACTTATTGACGGTAATATAGATGCGTTGGAAGACGAGATAGAAGCTAACAAACGTCTGATTGCAACTTTAGAAGAGGGTTCGGTTGCATGGTCAAATGCAGTTAAAGAGGGTGAATACCTTAATAAACTACTGGTTGATGCTAATTATCAGAATTCTATGGACTGGATTCAAGACCAAGAGGATCGTGGGGAATATTCTTTAGCCGACAAATTAGCGTGGAATACTCGTATGCTGAATAAATACGGTAAGCGAGATAAGGAAACACGTAAAAAGTACGAAAAAGAAATCTATGCCACGCAAAAAGAAATCTACAACGCTTATAAAGACTTTCTTGATGATTGTCAAAATGTTAAGGATGATTACGTCGAGAAAGAAAAGGAATTAAACGAAAAACTCAAACAGGACATTAAAGAACTGGAAGATAATTATTCGGATACCCTCGATTCAAGGATTCAGTCACTTTATAATGCATATGGTTTGTTTGATAAGGTGGAGCAAAAAGGAAAAACCAGTGTTTCCGAATTGACAAAAAATCTTCAAGATCAAGTTGCAGAATTTGAGGATTGGGACGATACACTTCAACAACTATCTAAGCGAGGACTAAACCAAGCATTGATAGAAGAACTTCAGGAAATGGGACCATCAGCTATTGCTAATATTCGAGGCTTGAATTCTATGACTGATGCCCAACTTTCGCAATATGCAAATTTGTGGGCTGAAAAGCATAAAGAAGCAACAGACAGAGCAACTGATGAATTAACCGACTTACGCAAAGAAACAAATAGCCAGATTAAAGATCTTAAAACCACATATAATTCAGATTTGGATGAATTGAAGAAAGACACTGACGAAAAACTCGGTGAATTAAAAGATGCTTTCTTAAAGAATATCGGTGCTATCAAAGACGATACCAAAGAGAAATTTCAAGAGATTGTTTCTATAGCCAGCACTGTTTTAGGTTCTGCCGGTTGGGATGAACTCGGTGAATATATGGTTGACGGATTAATCGAAGGCGTAGAAAGCAAACAACCTGAATTTCTTAAAACTTTGGAGAGTCTTATTTCTGCCGGAACGGAAATAACTCAAGATACTGCCGAGATACACTCACCATCGAGAGTATTTGCTAGAATTGGCGAATATATGGTTGAAGGTTTGATAGGCGGTATTACTAATCGAAGTGATGATGCTTCTAAAGCGAGTGCGGATATGGCACGCGGTACAATTCAGTCTGTAAGCAGATTGATAAGTGATATGTCTACAATAATCGATAGCGATATGGAGATAACGCCAACCATAAGTCCTATTTTGGATATGACAAATGTGCAGAATGGGCTTAATCAAATGGATAGCACACTTTCGGCAAACAGAAGTATTGCTCTAGGAATGAGTGTTGTGTCTAAAAATCAAAATGGATTAGCATATCAGTTTGGTGATGCTATATCAAAGTTGGCAGATGCGAATACGCAATCGAACGGTCAGATTGTAGACGCAATAGACGGTTTGAAAAGCGATTTATCTGACTTGGTAGATAGAGTAAGTCAATTACAAGTCGTGATGGATACAGGCGAATTGGTCGGCGCAATAAGTCCTGAAATGGACAGAAGTCTCGGTGTAGCAGCAATGATGAAAAGGAGAGGTAATATATGATTCAATCGATAACATTTTTTAAAAGTCCTGACGATATTCTAAAATCACATGATAAGAATACAAAAGTGGACTGTAAAAATACATGGGATGATTGGCATATATTAGCCGAATCCCGTCCGGTCTTTGCGCCACCCGAACCAAAGACGAATTATATAGATGTACCGGGAGGAAACGGATCTCTGGATTTATCGGAGGCTCTTACGCGTTACCCAACGTACAATAACCGTACCGGTACATTTAAATTTAAGGTTATGAATGATTACGAGGTCGGTAACCGCATTGTTTTAGAGTCGAATGATTGTAATCGTTGGGCTCAAAGGTATTCGGAAATTATGGAGTATTTACACGGAAAATGCTTATATGCGGTTTTGGACGATGATCCAACATGGTTTTATCAAGGGCGTTTTACAGTAGATTCGTGGGAGTCAGATGATACTTGGTCTGTTATAACAATCGGGTACAATGTGAATCCGTTTAAATGGAATGTATCATCATCTACTTCTGATTGGCTGTGGGATCCGTTTAACTTTGAAACAGGAGTTACTTGGGATACCATATGTACTGATATAGAAATAAATAATCAAAATGGATTTAGTGAAATACAATTTCCACTATATACTTTGGATTCTGATTCAATGAATACTTTCTTTGGTGGTGTTCCGATTTCACCAACGATAACATTTAAACCAAAATGCCCGACTCATCATAACTTATTAACCTATAATAACGGAATATTGAGGTGTCCCGAAAGCAGTTGCGGTGAATTGGATAAAGGTATAGATATTCGATTTGTCAATTCATATTTGGGTATCGACATTACAATGAATTTTAAAGGTGGAACAACATTTGCTCCCGATTTCATTTTCTATGGACAAACCGAACCGTATAAAATGTATTTCAAAGGAGTAGGTACTGTTTCAATAGATTTTAGAGTGGGGAGGTTATAATCAATGTATAGTATAATGGGTGACGGCGTTATGATTTACAGTGATGTATCTCCTACAGAGAGCCGAAAAGCAGACAGTCCAAAACTTACGTTAAAGGACAATGCCGCAGGCTCTCTGGAAATAACTCTTCCACCGGGAAACGCCGGATATGATATATTGAAACGTATGACATCTGAAATAATCGTATATCGGGACAAACAAGAATTATGGAGAGGCAGAATACTCTCTGAAAAGATGAATTTCTGGAATAACAGAACATTGACTTGTGAGGGTGAACTGTCGTATTTGAACGATACAATTCAACCGCAAGCAAAGTATCCGGAGGGAACGACTGTCGGAAGTTTTCTGATGTCTGTTTTGGACAACCATAATAAACGATATGGCGATGATGAAGAAAGATATAAGTTTTACATTGATGAAGCATATATCTATAACTACAACGAGCCTTTTGCAGAAGAAATTGTTACCGATTACGGAAAGACATTAGATGCTATAAACGAAAATGTTGTCAATGCTTTTGAATGTCATCTCTGCATAAAAAGAATCGGCGATAAAAAATATATAAGTCTGATAAAAGAAGAATACCAACTTAATGAGAACTCGCAAATTATAAGATTCGGAGATAATCTTTTAGATTTCACAAAGAATTGGGATTTAACAGATTTAGCAACAGTCTTAATCCCAAGAGGTGCAACCATAGAACAGGAATCAACCGAGGATTCGGATGCGTTTGATACTTATGTAACACTGTCTGATATTCCTAAGGGAGACGTGGTTGATAAAGAAGAAATCGGATATTATGAGCGAGATAAAGACGGAAAACTTACTCACAATGAAGATGGAAATTTGATTTATATTTATCCCGACAAAAAAGACGAAAATGGAAATTTAGTCTATAAATACAAAGTGGATAAAGACGGTTATATTACTATCGAAAGTAAGACGTTGGATAACTCGGTTACTGTTCCGACGATACGAGTAGACACCAAAACAAATAAAAAAGATACCGTTGTGGTTGAATTTCTTGATTACAGTACCGATAGCGATAATAAGATTACATCTACGATTACCGCTAAGATCGAAACAGATGGAACATATGCGAATGTGTACTTGAAGAACGAAAACGAGGAGTTCTATTGCCTTAAAGATATATACGGACGAGTTGAAGCCGTTGCAGATTTCAGCGAGGCAAAGGATTCAATCGAACTTTTAAAGAAGACACGAGATTATATAAAAGAACATCAGTTTGATCAAATGACTCTTGAAGTATCGGCAGTCGATTTGCGATATTTGTCAAACATTAACGAGCCGGTAAAAATTCTTGATCGTATAAGATGTATTTCTTATCCACACGGAATGAATACCTTGTTTACGGTGACTGAACTGAGCATAGAGCTTGATAAGCCTGACAGTGCAAAATATACTCTCGAAAAGACTCTTTTGAACACTTCGGGTACATCTTCGTTATCCGAAACAATGAGTTCGGTGTCTTCGGAGATAGAATCACCGCATTCTACAATATTAAAGAATGCACAAGCAAACGCCGATAAAATGCTGAGGGAAAATACAAATGGTTATGTGTCATTGATTACAAATAATCAAAATGGACAACACTCAGAGGCTTTAGTCGTATCTTCAGGTAAGGACTATACACGTTCGGAACACTTCTGGATATGGAACGTTAACGGTCTCGGTCATTATACGGAATATGCCGATCAGGATGCTCCTCAAGGTGATACCGATGATAAAACCGATACCTTTTGGAACAACGGAAAACCATATAAGCTAAATCTCGGTATAACTATGGACGGTGCGATTGTCGCGAATCGTATAACCGTCGGTCATATGAGTGCCGATAGAGTTCGAACGGGTGTATTAATGTCGCAAGACGGAAATGTCGTGTGGAATTTAAATAAAGGCGGAAGTATGATCATAAAAAAAGGCTCTATAGATTTGGGAAATAGCTCATTCAGTGTTAATGATAACGGTGAATTACGAGCTGTAAAAGGCTATATAGGTGGTTTTGTTATTGAGGCGGACAATTTGCATAATGATAGTATGACTTTAGACGGTACGGGATTAAAACTTTTGAATGAAAAGGTTAATGTTGGTCATATAGGTACAACTAAGTGGGAAAATGAACCTAGTAAAAAGATCTTATCTATGAGTTTGGAGCATGATGGAGCGGCTATTGTGTTAGGTTACAGAGACAATGAAACAGATGAAACGTATAACGCAAAGTTCATCTATGCTGCCAAAGACTACAATCATTATGAAAAAGGTACATTCTATATGCATGGAGATTTGAATCTGCAAAAGTTTAAGTTGAAGAATTTCATCATGGATCCTTGGGATCCGGATAATGAGGTGTTAGACGGATATTCAATGGATGGAGTATTACTACTTAAGTCTGGTTTTATAACTAGCGATGGCAACATAGATCCATCAAAAGTTGTATCTGTCAAAATAAAAAAAGGTTTTATTGTAAAATAAAAATTTATGGCATTGCTTTTATAGTAAATATATGCTATAATTAAGTATACAGATATTGGTGAGAAATAGGAGGTTAAGACTATGAATAAAAAAATATGTAAACTTGTATCAACAATGGCTATTGTTTCATTGATTTATGGAGGGATATCCATATCAGTTCAAGCGGATGAAATAACTCAGACAGCGGCTACAGTAACTGTCAACGGACAAAATGTCAACTTTGATGCATATAATATTAATGGTAATAACTATTTCAAACTTCGTGATTTAGCATATGTTTTAAATGCAACGGAAAAACAATTTTCGATCGGGTACGATAATGTTCTTAATACTGTTTCACTTACAAGCGGACAGCAATATACAACTGTCGGAGGAGAACTTGAAATAGGAAATAGTCAAAATATAGAATCAATGCCTACTGATTCCGTAATTGTTAAAGATGGTGAAGAAGTCGAACTTCAAGCATATAACATTAACGGTAATAACTATTTTAAACTTCGTGATATAGGTGAATTATTTGATTTTAGTGTTAACTGGAATAGTGAAACTACCACTATATCTATAAATACTGCTAAAGGCTATACACAAAAACAAGAAGGTGATAGTATGATGAACGAAACAACATATTATTCAAAATATGAAAAGGGTAACACAATACAAATAGAAGGCGTTATAAATTCTATTGAAGAATATAGAGGTGAAAGAAATCGGTGGGGTACTGCTTTATTGTTGGCAAATGTCACAGACGAATCCGGTAATGTGTGGCTGGTGGCTTTAAATTTAGATAGTCATGGCATAGGTCATAAAAAAGATTTCGAATCATATATTAATAAAAAAGTTAATATAAACGGCATATATGAAGGATACTCCGCACAGGTTTATAAATCACCAGTTGTTACATTGTACGAAATGAGTAATTCGGACAATGTCGTAATAAATGGTATAAGAAAAGCAGAAGATATGCTTAATAAAGGAAAAACTCCTATAGAAAATGAAACAGATGTTAATTGGACTGCTTCGTCTATAAAGCAGTATATTGACGAAATACAAAGTTCTCTTATTGGATATGAAGATTAAAACATTGAAAAGGGACGAAGATAAGTTACGTCCCTTTTTTGCTTATTATGAACTAACGGTTTAATAGATGTTTCAATATTTCCAGTGGTAAAGTGATTATACGGGTAGCATGTTTTGAAATAAAACCATCAATTCCGTTACATTTTGTAAAGACGTAATGGTTAAAAGCAGCTGCTCCGCGTACGATTTTTCCAGATTCATTCTTGTACATAAAATCATTTGCCTTCATATGTCTAACTCCTTTCTATTTACATATTTAAAGCCTTTTTTAATTCTTCTTCGGTATATCCGAACATATAATCCTCGTCATATCCGCTGGACATCCATATATCGGCGGCATCCCAGACACATAAGGATTCATCATCTTCCCAGTCTTCGGTTGGTGGGTTTAATTTTGGCATTGTGTTCGACCTCCTCTCTTGATTTATTTGTTAACATAAATATACTATATTCTATATTTGATGTCGATAACAATAAGTGTGAATTACACAGTCGAATTTTGCAAAAAATGAAAATGGTCTTACTATTATTTGCAAAAATAGAGTATTGTGATATAATACGGTTAAAGATATTTTCAATGGGGAGGTATAAGGGGTGAACATTTATAAAAAAATAAGACAAGAAATCGGATTGTCAAGGGAAGAAGTATGTGATATGACCGATAATAACGGTGTACGAGAGATTGATACGGCACGACTTGAGAGAATTGAGAACGATAGGTTTCGTATTCATCCGGACGAAGTGCTTATTCTGTCTAAAGTTTATAACAAACCTATGTTGTGTAATAAATATTGCACCGAAGAATGTGATATAGGTAAACGATATGTTTCACCTATTACGGAAAAAGAATTGGAACTTGAAAAGATAGTTTTACCATTGTTGGCGTCACTGAATTCAATAAAACGTCAGCAGGAAAGATTAATAGAAATCAGTTCCGACGGCGAGGTGGATGACAGTGAACTAAATGATTTTATGAAAATTAAAGCTGAACTTCAAAATGTTTCAGAATCAATAGAAACATTGAAACTTTGGGCAGAAAAAGAACTTGAAAATCCGCAAAAATAACAGCTCCTTTTATGGAAAGGAGTGATAAGTTATGATTACTTGCGAATATGGAATCAAACGTATAAAGAAATAAACAAAAACCAAAGAGTCCTAACAAGGGCTCTTTCTTTTTTTATGCAATTTTTCAACAACGGAGGTGATTAAAGCTATATGAAACTAATGAATGTTGAAATGGAAACTATGCTCGGACAAGTACAATCGGTACTCGGGCATGTAGACAAAGTCGGCTATGTTGCCGCCAGGAATACTCGCCTATTAAACACGGCACTTACTGAATATTTTCAAATCAAGCAAGAGCTTATAACTAAGTATGGCGAGAAAGAAATAATCGACGGCGAGCCGACAGGCAGAATAGTTGTAACTCCGAAATCAGAACATTTCAAAGAATTTGAAAAGGAGTTTTCTGAAATTGCAACTATCGAACATGAAGTTGAGTTGATGAAGCTCAATTACAACGAGGTCATAGGCATCTTAAGCGGTGAGGAAATACTAAAGCTTGAATGGATGCTTGAAGACGAGGAGGGATAACCATGGCGAATATATCCGATTGGTTAAACAAAATAAAATCTGCTATATACGGCAGAGAAGTACGCACAGCATTGCGCGACTCTATCGATGCTGTGAACCAAGAAACAGAGTCAAATACAGAGTCTTGTAAGAATTTGCGTAACGACCTTACCGCACATTCAAATACAAAAGCAACAGGCAGTGTTTTAGGGCATGTAACTTTATCTGACAGTGTAAGTGATACTTTCGATAATTCCGAATCGGTTGCCGCAACTCCGCATGCCGTAAAAATTGCATACGACAAAGCGGCTGACGCACGTTCGGCAGCAGACTCTAATAGAGCGGCACTGAATGACGAAGTGACAAAACGATCCAATGCAGATAAGGATTTATCCGAACGAATAAACGAACGAGTTAAAACTGATGAGGTTATGAATGAAGATATAAGCACTCTAAAATCAAAAGCACATACGCACGATAACAAGGAAGTTCTTGATGGGATTAGTTCTACAGACATTGAAAAATGGAATGGCATTAAGGAACAGGTGACACAGGAACAACTTGATGAACATGCTGCTTATAATAACGAACAGATAGCATCTTTGATGCGAGAAATAATGCTTTTACAAACTGCACTTGGTATTGTAATATACGACGGTGGTTTATTTGAGCAAGACTATGATGAAATAGAATTTGATGGTGGAGATTTCGACAATGAACCGACAGATGAGTTTGATTGTGGAGATTTCGAACCGTTGAAGATATCAACACAAGTAAACGCTGTCTTAGATGGCAGAAAATATTAAAAAAATGGAGGAATTCAAAATGGCAAACACAATTTTAATCAAAAGAGGTTTAATCAAAAATCTTTCAAATCTAACACTAGCAGAGGGCGAATTGGCACTTGCTTATAATGATGACAAAACAAAAATTGCTCTTTATGCAGGCAATGGTGGATCAAACATTCTTCTGAATCCGGATGTAACAGTTCCGACAAAGGTTTCAGAGTTGACGAACGACAGTAAGTTTCAAACAGAAAGTGAAGTTGCTACTACCGTAGCGGCAGCAATTGCAGCAACAGGACACGCGTCATTCAAGAAAGTTGACAGCATTCCATCTACAGAAACAGCAGAAGATAACGTATTGTATCTTGTTATGAATGGCAAGACTAATCACTATGATATTTATGCTAAAGTTGATTCGGAAGTAGTATTGCTTGATGACACAACTGTTGATTTAAGCGGCTATGCAACGGTAGAGGAACTTAATAAGAAAGTTGACAAAGTAGACGGTAAACAACTTTCAACTGAGGATTATACAACAGCGGAAAAAGAGAAGCTTGCAGGTTTGTCGAATTACACACATCCGACATCACATCCGGCAAGTATGATTACACAAGATTCAACGCATCGCTTTGTTTCAGATGCAGAAAAAACAGCATGGAACTCTAAATTGGACTCAACAAGTACAATAGATGGAGGAACATTTTAAGGAGGTTTAATCCATGGCGAACAAAATCTTATTAAGAAGAGGGTTAAAATCTAAATTGCCAACTCTTTCGGCAGGAGAACCGGCATATACCACCGATTCTCGTGAATTTTTTATGGGCACCGGAAGTGGTAATGTGAATATGGGTGGAAGTCAATGGTATACCGGTACCGCTATGAGTGGCAATAGCACATCGAGCACATATTCATATACTTCTTGCCCGTTTGTCAAAGTTGGCGATATTTATCTAAACACTTCGTACGGATATATTTATCAATGTACTACCGCCGGAAGTGGAAGCAGTGCTAAATGGGTCTATAAAGGCACAATCAGAGGTCCTCAAGGTGCACCGGGAGCAACTCCAAGTTATTTCCCGAGTAACGGATATTCAAGCATGGAGGACTTGACCATAGATGTAGTCGATTTAAAAGGTGAACACTTAGCACCGCCTACAACAATCATAATTGGTTGTGTAGATTCAAAACATCAATGGTTGGCTGATTATGTTTGTATGGCCGGACAAGATCATTCTGCTATATTTAAGAAAGCTATCGATGCATTACCATCTAGCGGTGGTAAGATTACAATTTTGGAAGGAAGTTATTCCATTAAAAATGCTATATCGTTTAGTAGTAAAAAAGTAGTGTTTGAGGGCATGGGTTCCGGGACAAGTATAAACGTCAATGGAACTTTTGTAGCATCAGGTGGTAACAACAATATAACAATAAGAGACATTGACATTGTGGCATCTAATGTCAACGGTGGCATATTCGATTTGACAAATACGGACAAGATTAATTTAGACAACTGCAGTGTGTCTATTTCAATAAAATCCGGAACTGTCACGAGTACCGACGTAACAGCAGCTGTCAATGGTAGTGGCAAGACAGATGTACATTTTAACAATTTGTCATTAACAGCCACATTTAATGCGAATGACGGCGAATGCGGTGCTGTATTTCGTTATTGTAATGTACATGGCGATATGTCTAAGATAAAAGTAACAAGAGCATCCGGATGTGATTACAATGTCAATACCTTTATGGTTTGCAAAGGTAGGGTGACAAATACTAGCTTGATGAGTGATCATTTCATATTGCATGGCACGGACCCTTTTGTTATTGATAACTGCTATGTGAAATGTTATTCCATAACACAAATTGAATATGATAACCACGGAAGTGTAATCAATTCAAGGATTTACATAACAGGAAAGAACACTATACATTGGGCATTAACTCAGATTGCAAATTGTCAAATATCTATACCTTATACAACGACAAAAATCTTATGTAAAGCAGAGATGTTTAATAACAATAAGATAGGAAATAGTGCAAGTAACATGTTTGTTTTCTCGCAATATGCAATTATAGTGGGGAATAAATCAAAATATACTATGACATCGTCTACCCCTACAGGTGCAGTTATAGCTAATAATGTAGTGCATTCCAATATGTCCAACATTCTAACGGATGAAGAATAAAAAAAGGGGGTAAAGAAAAATGGATATGAACAGATTTTATGTAGAAAATGGGAAAATAGCATTAAACACATATGAAATTGTTGTGAGACAGTATTCAGACCTAAAAAAAAATGAATACTTTGATACGCCTCGTTATGTAAACGATAAAGAGGCATACGAGTTAGAGGTTAATTATGTGCCAAAACACAGATTGCTTGATATTGTGTCAAAAACAGCATTCGATAACTCTGAATATTCTTGGATGGAAGGTATTGAATTGCGAACAGCCGATCCACAAAAAGAAATTGCGGACATAGTTTCATATGGTAGTATTGAAGCATACAAGGCAAGTCTTCCGCAGGCACAGGACGAATTTAATCTTGATATGGATTATAGAATGTCTAAAATGGAATTGGGATTGTAAAGAGGAGGAAATGATATGACTTATGGTTATTGCAAAAAAATAATCGCAAGCGGTAAATACGATAAAAATGAAATGAAAGATAAGTTGGATATTTTTCTGTTGGCTAATCGTATTACCGATGAGCAATACAAGGAATTAACACAACTGATAAACGGTGGTGAGTAATGTGGATACACCAATTACAAGAGCTGAACATGAAGAATTTCGCAGGCGAATAGAAGAAGAACATATTCGTCAAAATAGACGCTTGGAACTTTTAGAAGAAAGTATCGAGCGTCTTAACGCTCTCAATACGTCAATTGAAAAATTGGCGATAAACATGGAGAGTATGTTAAAAGAGCAGATGCGTCAGGGTAAACGTCTTGAAGTATTAGAAAATCGTGACGGAGAAATGTGGCGTAAATTGTTATCTTATGCTGCTACTACAATCGTAGGTATAATTGTAGGATACATATTTACTCATATAGGTTTTTAAGAGAAAGAAGGGTTATATATGAGGATTGGTGTAAACTGTGGTCATACGGTTAGCGGACAACCGGGATGTGGAGCTGTTGGACGTATTGATGAGAGTGTAGAAACTAGGGCTGTAGGAAAAATTCTCATTGATATGTTGAAGGCACAGGGACATACTGTGCATGACTGTACGAATGATTATGCTCCATCAACGACGTCTAATTTAAGACAAATAATAGATATGGCGAATGCGCATCCGCTAGATTTATTTGTGTCCATCCACTTCAATAGCGGTGGAGGTAGAGGAACAGAGGTATTTACATATGGAGGAAAAATATTTCCGGAGGCAGAGAATACTTGCAAAGCTATTCATGAATTGGGATTTAAAAATCGAGGTATAAAAGACGGTTCAAACTTATATGTTGTAAGAAGAAGTGATGCTAAAGCTATGTTAGTTGAATGTTGTTTTGTTGATACTGACGATGCTGACGAATACAAAAGTATTGGTGCTAAGAAGATGGCATCGGCAATATACAAGGGGATAACCTGTCAAGCCGGAAACGAGGACGATGATATGAAAAATTATGATGAAATTATAAACAAAATGGGAGAAGAAATTGCATCTTTGAAGGAAGAAGTGAAAAATTTAAAAAATCCAATGATTTATAATTTTGTGGATGAAAATATGCCTGGTTGGGCAAAAGAGGCTGTTCAATGGTGTATGGATAAAGGTATCATAACCGGTACCGGTGATGGTTTGGGATTGACAGATACTAAACTATGGACGTGTGTTGTGATATATAGAACTGCGAAACTGATTGCGAAAATTATAAACGTGAAGATTTGACAGGGGGGACGTTTTTTTATGAAAATAAATGACAAGACGTATGACATATTGAAATGGATTGCTACATATCTATTGCCTGCTTTGGGAACATTATATTTTGCTTTGGCACAAGTATGGAATCTTCCATATGGTGAACAAGTCGTGGGATCAATAACTGCAATAGATACATTTTTGGGAGTTGTATTAGGTTTAAGTACGAGCCAATACAATAAACAGAAAGAGTCGGATAACTAGCGGTTAGGCGATTTACAACAGTATCAAAGATAAAAAAGTATGGGTTAAACATACACTATACATACATTTTTGATCTCAAAATGGCTTGAAACCTAACTTTATATGTTTCCGTAGAGGAAGCTGCAAAGGCCGGTAAGTTCTAATTTAAAGAACGGTATTTTAAAAGACACATTACTTTTGGGTAATGTGTCTTTTTTATATGAATTAACTTGTATGTTTAGTTTATTGATGTTACTTACTTGTTTTGTCATACAGTCTGACCAATGCGGAAACAGCTTGGCTGATTGTTATGTTTGCTTTCGGATTAAAATTTTTGTCAGTGTTGTTTAAGATATTCAATGTTTTTAAACTGTACACAGAAGACACTGCCCATGATGATATTTCGCTATTGTCGGCGTATGACATATCTACCTTGGCAAGCGGAAGTTCAATGTCTAAGTAGTTTGCGGCACGGCAAAGAATTGTTGCGGCTTCTTCACGCGTGAGTTTGTCGTTTGGTGAGAAGATATAATCGCCCTTACCCGATACTATTTTAGCGGAATATAATACAGTAATTTTGTCATTGCCGTTTGTGTCATCAAATGGAGCGCGTTCATATTTGAATATGGGCAATTCTTTTATCGGGTTTACCAAGTTGTATACAAAATTACAGAATTGTTCACGTGTAATATCATCGTTAAAGTTGTAGTTTTCGTTGTTGATAATGCCAAGTGATACCGCTCTTGATATGTCGCTTTCAAATGCGGTGACTTCATCGTTTTGCTCAATTTGAGTTGCGTTGTTGCTTTCTTCTGTTTCATTGCTTGCAAATACAGATGTAACTGACATCATCGCCAATGCAAGAATAATTGTTATTGCTTTTTTTAACATTTTCAATTTCTCCGTTTCATTTGCTTAAAATTCGGTAATTGCAAATAGCTTTAAAATTTGTAGAATGTTCCTCTATTATAAATACTTTTTAAAAGCTCAAAAGGTTGCATTAATTTTAAAAATATAAAATTTGTAATTTGCTTAAGAGGCTTTTACTGTCGTATTTTTCTAGGATTTCTCTGATTTTTGCTATATTGTCTTCGGTTAATTGCTTATTGTTGTCCTCTATATTTTCCATAAACCCTGCCGATATAATTCCTGTAGGAACAGCCACAAGCCCTATTCCCAATAAAGCAATTATTGCACTGAATATTTTTCCTGCTACGGTAAGAGGATAAATATCCCCATATCCCACAGTGGTAAACGTAGATATTGCCCACCATAAACCCGAAAAAGCATTTGAAAAAACATCGGGTTGAACAGGGTTTTCAAAGTAATACATAATAACCGAAGAAATAATCATCAATAAAAATACAACAAATATTGACGAAACTAATTGATCGGATTTTTTCTTTAGTACATTACCTATTGAAGATAATCCCGATGTATATCGGTTCATTTTGAAAAGTCTGAAAAGGCGAAGTAATCTTATTAACCGCAAAATTCTTAAATCAATGGGTAATAGAAACGGTATGTAAAATGGCAGTATTGCTAATAAATCGACAATAGCCATCGGAGAAAAGAATAATTTTATGCGTGCAATGAACGGTTTCTTTTCCGGATATAATAAATCGGCAGTCCAAAGCCTTAATATGTATTCAACAGAGAAAATTATAACGGAAACAATCTCTATAATTAAGAATATACGGATTTTTAATGCGGATAAGGAAAAGGTTGCTGCGATAATAGTTACGGTATTAATTAAAATTAATGTGACGATAACTAAGTCGAACATTTTACTTAGAATGCTTGAATTATCGGCAGGTTGAATAATTTTAAAAATTTTATTTTTTATTGATTTCATCTTATACACCTACTACTTTAAATTTGATTATTTAATTTTATCATATTGGTTAGTTAATTGCAATAAATGTTTACAGATGAATTTTTAGTTAATATAAGTTAAATGAATATGCAAGAAATATTGACAACAGGGTCGATTTTTGATACTATTATTATGTATTACTATAAGTAAATTTTAGGGAAGGACAGGTGAGTTTTTATGACTCCTAAAGTAGCATTAATAATGGGAAGTGACTCTGATTTTGAAAAATTAAAGAGTTGCGTTGCAAAGCTTAAAGAATTTAAAATTGAGGTAGATGTGAATGTAATTTCTGCACACAGAACACCTGACAAAGCGGCAGAATTTGCCAAGAATGCCGAGGAAAACGGTATTGAGGTTATAATTTGTGCGGCAGGTATGGCGGCACATCTCGGTGGAGTTATAGCGGCTCACACAACAGTACCTGTTATAGGTATTCCGATTAAGTCAACACTTGAGGGTATGGACGCACTTTTGGCAACAGTCCAAATGCCTCCTGGTATCCCTGTTGCGACGGTCGGTATAGATAACGGCACGAATGCGGCGATTTTGGCTGCACAAATGCTTGCTATTAAATATGATTATTTGAAAGACGCTCTAAAAGACGCAAAGGTTAAAATGGTTGAGGGCGTCGAGAAAAAGGACGAAAAAATTAAAAAAGCAGTTGCAGAAATGTAATTTGATATTTAAGTGAAAACAATTTTAAAGGAGATAAAAATATGAGTGAAAATGCGTACAAACAAGCAGGTGTAGACGTTGAGGCGGGCTACGAATCAGTAAGACTAATCAAGGACGACGTTAAAAAGACAGCGATTGAGGGCGTACTTGGCGGAATCGGCGGCTTCGGCGGACTTTTTGAAATGCCGAAAAACTACGAAAATCCTGTACTTGTTTCGGGTACTGACGGTGTAGGTACAAAAATCAGAGTTGCTTTCCTTATGGACAAGCATGATACTATCGGTCAAGACTGCGTTGCAATGTGTGTAAACGACATTGCTTGTTCGGGTGCAAAGCCGTTGTTCTTCCTTGACTATATCGCAATCGGTAAGAATGTTCCGGAAAAGGTTGCACAAATCGTTAAAGGCGTTGCGGACGGCTGTGTTTTGTCGGGTTGCGCGCTTGTAGGCGGTGAAACTGCAGAACATCCGGGAATGATGCCGGAAGATGAATATGACGTTGCAGGATTTAGCGTTGGTGTTGTTGAAAAGAGCAAAATCACTGACGGTAAAAATGCAAAAGCAGGTAACGTGCTTATCGGTATCGCGTCAAGCGGTGTTCACTCAAACGGCTATTCACTTGTAAGAAAAGTTTTCGGTCTTAATGACGATAACGCCAAGGAAACTCTTAATACATATTCAGACGAACTTGGCAAGACAATCGGTGAGGAACTTTTGACACCGACAAGAATTTACGTTAAACCGCTTTTAAAGCTTATTGACGAAGTAGGTATTAATACCGTTTCTCATATCACAGGCGGCGGATTTATCGAAAATGTTCCGAGAATGTTGCCTGACGGTTTGAAAGCCGTTATCAAAAAGGGTTCATGGGAAGTTCTTCCTATATTTAATCTTATGCAGAAAAAGGCTGATATTCCGGAAAGAGATATGTACAATACATTCAATATGGGTATCGGTATGATAGTAGCTGTTGATGCGGATAAGGCTGAAAAGGCTGTTAAGTGCCTTGAGGACGCAGGCGAAAAAGCTTATATTATCGGTGAACTTGTTGACGGCGAAAAAGGTGTGGAGATAGTCGGTAATAATGAGGTTATCTCGTAAAAAATATGAGGCATCTCTCGGGTTTAAAAGGAACTTGAAGTATAAACATACGTCAGCGTTCCTTTTGCTCCCGATATATACCACATCTTTTTCACGAGGAGGTTTAATTTATGAAAAGAATAGGTGTTCTTATTTCGGGCGGCGGCACGAATTTACAGGCTTTGATTGATAAACAGGGTACTGTTTTGAAAAGCGGTAAGATTGTGTGTGTATGCTCAAATAACAGTAAGGCGTACGGTCTTGAACGTGCAAAAAATGCAGGTATTGCGACTAAAGTTATCCGCAAAAATGCCGATTGCGGCGGTGATAACGACGAATTTAACCGACAAATTTGTGCGTATATGAAAGAAATGGACGTTGATGTGATTGTCCTTGCAGGATTTTTGGCGATTTTGGGCGGTGACTTGCTTAAAGAATACGCAAATAAAATTGTCAATATCCACCCGTCACTTATACCGTCATTTTGCGGTGACGGCTTTTACGGATTGAAAGTACATCAGGCGGCACTTGATTACGGCGTTAAAGTGACCGGCGCAACGGCACATCTCGTAAATGAAATCACAGACGGCGGTAGGATTTTATTACAAAAAGCGGTTTATATTGAGGATGGCGATACGCCTGAAATTTTGCAAAAACGTGTTATGGAACAGGCAGAATGGATTATTTTGCCTCAAGCCGTTGAATTGGTTTGTGCCGATATGGTGTGATGAATAGCCGTAAAAATAATAGGTTGGAATTTTATGATTATTCACAAAACGGTGCGTATTTTGTGACTATATGCGCGAAAGACAAACAAAAAATATTTTGGAATAATCAACAATGTTCCGTAGGGGCGGTCAGCGGCCGCCCGCAAGACAAATTAAATCATTTAGGTTTGATTGTTAAAATCGGTATTGAAAAAATTCCATTGTATTATCAAAATATAACGGTTGACAAATACGTCATTATGCCGAATCATGTGCATTTGATAATACGCATAGATAACAATGATATTAACGGGCGGCCAATGACCGCCCCTACTCTCTCGCAAATAGTCAATCAATTTAAAGGGTATTGTTCAAAACAAATTGGACACCCTGTATGGCAAAAGTCATTTCACGACCATATAATCCGAAATCAAGCGGATTACAATCGCATATGGGAGTATGTAGACACAAACGCAATAAAGTGGGAATCGGACTGCTATTACAACTAAAAAGGAGAAGTATAATGAAAAAAATTGATATATATGAAGAACTAAAAAGCAACGACTATCCGGGTCGTGGTATTGTAATCGGAAAAAGTGCTGACGGTAAAAGTGCCGTTACGGCATATTTTATAATGGGCAGAAGTGTAAACAGCCGTAACCGTGTATTTATTGAGGACGGCGACGGTATTCGTACACAAGCGTTTGACCCGTCAAAGCTTGAAGACCCGCATCTTATCATATATGCACCTGTTCGCGTGCTTGGTGACAAGACTATCGTCACAAACGGTGACCAAACAGATACGATTTATGAACATATGGAAAACGGTCAGACATTTGAACAGTCATTAAGAACTCGTGAATTTGAGGACGATGACCCTAACTTTACACCGAGAATATCGGGTATTATTGAACCTAACAAGGGCGGATTTGATTATTCAATGTCAATACTAAAGAGTGCTGATGGCAATCCGCAGTCTTGTCAAAGATATACTTTTTCGTATAACAATCCGCTTGACGGCGAGGGCCACTTTATCCATACATATATGGGTGACGGCAGTCCGCTTCCGTCATTTGAGGGTGAGCCTAAAAAGGTTGCAATTTCAAACGATATTGATGAATTCACAGACGGTCTTTGGAATTCGCTTAATGCGGATAATAAAGTTTCGTTGTTCGTAAGATTTATCGACCTTGCAACAGGCGAAACAAAAACAAAGATTGTAAACAAAAATCAGTAATTATAAAAAGATGAAAAAGATTATTAATCTGATAATAGTTTTAATGATATTTGTTTTGACTGCTTGTTCAAATACCAACGGAAACTATTATCTCATAAAAGATTATTCTACTATTGGAATTATACAGAATTATGATAAAAATGATGAAAACGATAGATTAAAAGAAAAAATGCTGAAAAAACAGTTACCAAAAATGGAATGTGATGTTGCGTTTGCAGATATTGAGATTTTAGGCGAAGAAAATGGGAAAACATATGTGTTGGCATTTTATCGTGGATATAATTGTTACGGTGAAAAAGTAAAATGCGTTTTCAGCAATGAAGAATTAGCAGAATTTAATGATATAGAAGATGATGATTATAATTCGATTGACGGTCAGAATCTATATTTAGAGATTAATAATTTTTTGCCCGAAAAAATAATTGAAGAACATAACAATTCTAAAAATTTTGATTGGTATGTATATTCTGTGGGCGAAAAAGATAAAGAATTAAAAAAAGAAGCAGAAGAATATTTTTTACAAAGAAAATAAAAAACGAAAGGACGATAAAATAATGAATGAAATGCAATTAAAGTACGGCTGTAACCCTAATCAAAAGCCGTCAAGAGTGTTTATGGAGAATGGAGATTTACCGTTTGAAGTAATTTGCGGAAGACCTGGTTATATTAACCTTTTGGACGCACTTAACGGCTGGCAGCTTGTAAAGGAATTGAAGAAAGCAACAGGACTTCCTGCCGCAACTTCTTTTAAACACGTTTCTCCTGCCGGTGCGGCTGTTGGACTTCCGTTGTCTGACACATTGAAGAAGATTTATTTCGTTGATGACGTTGAACTTACTCCGCTTGCCAACGCATATGCACGCGCAAGAGGTGCTGACAGAATGTCGTCATTCGGTGATTTTATCGCTCTTTCGGATGTGTGTGATAAGGCTACCGCACTTCTTATAAAGAAAGAAGTTTCAGACGGTGTTATTGCTCCGGGTTATACAGACGAGGCACTTGAAATTTTAAAAGCAAAGAAAAAAGGCAATTACAACATCATAAAGATTGATGAAAATTATAAACCTGCCGAAATCGAAAGAAAGCAAGTTTTCGGTGTCACATTTGAGCAAGGCAGAAATGAACTGGATATTAATGACGAATTGCTTGGAAATATAGTAACGAATAACAAGGAACTTTCAGACGAGGCAAAGAGAGATCTAAAGATTGCGCTTATAACATTGAAGTATACACAGTCAAACAGTGTTTGCTATGTTAAGGAAGGTCAGGCAATCGGTATCGGTGCAGGACAGCAGTCCAGAATCCATTGTACACGTCTTG
>ERZ826220.676-NODE-676-length-38945-cov-216.106068_pt1 | contig 38945 bp, 64 predicted proteins | sample MGYA00519927_ERZ826220 | MGnify/ENA primary metagenome ERZ826220 (study PRJEB31778, sample SAMEA3449225) | human gut metagenome | biome: human gut; feature: human-associated habitat; material: faeces | place: United Kingdom | collected 2010/2012 ... | reverse complement strand
TTTGCCATAAGAACTTCTTCCTCGGATTTTTTACTTTAGCTCCTGCCATAGTATTATATCATTTATTTGTTTATTACTGTGCGGATATGGATATCTCACCAGTGCTCTTATTTACCGAAACATCTATGATAACATCCATCTCTATATCCTGCATTGGAACCACTTCATGATACTTCAGCTGAGCCTTGTATTTACCCTGACGAACATCGGCCTCGTTATTAACCTGAAGATCTTCATAGCTCTGTGCATCCTGATCTCCCAACCACTCATAAGAGGTAATTGCATTACGAGTCTGAAGGTCATCCAGAATATCCTTTGCTTCATAGTAAATCCTCTTCCACGTTTCAAAGGTATTAGGCTCTTCTATATAGCTCTCCAGAATAGGCCGAAGGTTCTTCTTCAGGTAAAGATTGAGCCGTACTATTGAAATGAACTTTTCGGAGTCATCCACGGGATTGGAAGTGAATCCATTCCAAAGCATAGTACGTTGCCCCTGGGTACGAGTGTTCTTTATTACGAACAGGTTCATATACCACTGAGCAAACTCATTGAGAGTATCTATATCAGCAGGACCACCTAAGTTCTTCATCACTGGGCCTAATGCAGAAGCAATTACACCACGATTCATACCAGAGAAGGAATACCAAGGTCCATAAGTAGAAGCACAAGTTGCATCAAGTCCAGCTACAGAACCTAATACATCGCATTTTTGGAGAGAACCATTTTCGTTGTAGTACTTGATACCACCTCCGAAATATGCTACCTCCTTCTTAGGACCAATGGTCTGAACCATAGTCTTCAGAGCGGTTAATGTTTCATCAACCGTAGCAGGAGTACGGGTTCCGGCTGCATACTTTGGTACCTCTACATAGAGCATATTCTCGAATGTAGTATGTACATCATTAGCTACTTCAGTATATACCTCCATATAACTATCCAGATGCTGATGTATGTGAGAGAGTACTACAGAGTATGCCTCATAGTAAACCTTGCTAGCATTGTAAGCAGAGATCCACTCATCCTTACCCGGATTTGTACCAGCAGTTCCCTCGGAGCATTCCATGTATACATTAGTATCACTTACTCCATCAGCATCAACGGTTCCAGAAGTAATCTTACCGATCATAACGGTAGAATTCCAGTTGGAGAACTGACGGAGTATGGAAACTATGTCTTCCATGGTCTGTATACCAGTTGCCAGAGTTTCCATAGTTCCCTGGCCATCACCTTCTTTTCCCTGAATTGCCTCGAACGTAATGTTTGGAGCATTATCCAAGAAATTCTGTAAAGTATTTACATTGATAGAAGGAGTAGTTACACCATCAGTTGTATTTGCTGATACAGCAGAGAAGAACAGTGTCTCATTTAAGATACTGTCATAAGTTGGTATCTGAGTTTCCTCATCTCTTGCCCCATACTGAATGATACTTGCACGGAGTGTTGGCTCTGTGGATACATTCAATTTTAAGTAGAAGGGACGATTCAAATTTACCCCAGTATTATCAAGTACCGGAGAACCTGCTTCCCGAGTACGAATAGCCATATTCATTGTAAGGCTATTCTCTGCTCCACTTGGATCAGAAATTACTATGGATATAATTGCTGAACCGCCTGGAACTGAAGTTGATGGTGCACTGAGTGCTGCAGCTGCTGGAGTTACAGCCATTGGTTTTGCCCATCCATAACTAGCTCCCTTACCAGCTACTCTAGATACTCGAACTTTTGCACCCATTTCCAGGGCTTTCATTATGTTCGATACTGAACCATCCGGAACTATCTCCGAACCAAAGATACGAATGAACTGAGATGGGCTTGAAATCAAATCACTTGGGTCTTCGAACGGACCCTTAGTAGTCATAGCTACCATGTTGACTACGCCCAACAGAGGCACACTCGATTGCACGTTCAGGTTCTTAAAGTTGAACCTTACTCTTGGAGTCTGTGGCATATTTAATTATATTAAAGTGTTATTAAGCAATTGGCCCGTCTTTGTAAGCTAATATGGCATTTTTCAATCCATTCTTAAACTGTTCGGTAGTTAACTCTTCCTCAGTAAATCCAAGGTACTGATATAATGAATTAGCAATACCTTCAGAATTTACAATATCAACAAAGGCTTGTGTTAAATTTCTAGTACTTACCTGATAAGTTAATACTGATACTTTTAAGCTCTTTGTTATTGATGCAAAGTATACTGCAGTTCCAGTAGAATCTGCACATCTTAGGTAAGATATTGGCCCAGTTGATCCACCTTCTATTACCAATACACTTGCCTTAAGTATTTGAGATCCTAATACCTCTTCCACTATACCGTTTATAGAAGAATCTTGTATACTTACTCTATATGGTACATCGGGTAAAATTTCATCTTCTATTTTAGATATTGAACCATCTTGAGCTAAATCCCAACTTGTCTTTATACCCTCAGAAGTCATTATTACCGAACTTCCACCATCAGTTGGATTCCATCTACCAACCCCGTATCCGTAGTCAAGGTTACATAAGAAATGTTCTCCTGCATTAGCTCTCAACTTTTCTAAGTTCCTTTCGCTAACTTCTGCAGAATCACCTATCTCAAGAGTTAATATATGTTCCTCATGAGTAACCTTATCTATATCATCCAGCTGTATTTCTTTTTCTAGAGTTACTTGACCATCTGTTAAATCCATGTTACAGTAAATTATCTTACCTGACTGTAATATGGATACACTAGCCGTATCTTGAGAATCTATTCTTAATGTACCGAGATAAGTTCCAAATACTACTTCATAAGAGGTGTGTATTTTATATGGATCATCTAACTGATATTTGGTTATTTCTGTTAATACTGTTTCTGGATCGCTTGGATTCGAGAATACCAATACATCTTCCTTGGATAACTTCTTGGCTAAAGTTAATAACAGATAATCCATTTGCTGACCAGAAAATGGGAACTGATAATTCCCAGCTCTAATTCTGGTATTTCTATCCATTGTATTAAGGTTAGGATCAGACTCATTAACCTTATCCAAAAGTATTTTTAATTTTTTGTCCATATTATGGTACTTTTAATGTATAATCGGCATTTTCTAGAAGAACAGAAATATCTCGTATTGGAGTAATTACCTCTGGAGGAGTATTTTTCTCTATGAGGCAATCCTGTACTTCGAATTGATATACTTTTTCCATTAACCCGTTTTCCAGGTCTGGCATATTGTAAAAGTTAACTATCCTAAGGTATATGTTACCTGTGAATAGGAACTCGGGTTCATCGTAGGGTTTTAAGTAACCTCTTTGTGGTACTGACCAGAACATAATTTGATGCAGCAATCTCATGTGTTCTGATGATAAAGCACACAACCTTATGTTCATATATTGTGATAGGGATTCATAAGGTACTTCGGTTGCAGTATAACCTATACCCTCTTCTTTCTGTATTATTTGTCTTGGTAGTCCTACATCACCAGGATAAAATCCTTCTGAATCAACTACTATTCTCGGGGTTTCTTTTATACCTCGGGAATGATTATTGCCTACTCCAAAGATACCTATATAGAAACCCTTATCATCTATTATCTTTTTAAGATCTTCCTTAAACCTTTCAGCATTTTCTGCACTTGTTGGAAGATAGTCTTCTGGGTTTATAGTGTAGCCCAATTCAATGGCCATATTCAATAGAGCCATGTATATGGACCTCTCTATAATTTCCTGAGAATTTACCATTTTACTTGATTGGGTCTTACACCATATTTTTGAAGTTCTCTACGTATCTCTGTTAGGATAAGTTGCTTTAACATATTCTTACCACCAACAGCTTTAAGAGATGGTGACCATACTGGTCTTGATGGAATCCTACCATCATTAGATCCAAATTCTAATATTATGGCTAACTGATTTAATGTTAAACCTTTCTGAGATGATCTTCTTGTTCCAATTGGTAATCCTATCAGAACTCTAGATTTATACCTATATAACCCAACTGACCTTGAATAAAGGCCAGTCAGGTTATAAATAGGATGTTGTCCCCACCTTTTGATAGTAGCTGGGGATAGCGGTTGCCATGTTACTCCACCACCAACTGGAGGTATACCCAAAGTTAATGACTTCTTTACTATTGCAAGTAAGTTTCTTGAGAACTTATCAACGGCTCTGTCATACCCTATCTGCATACTTGGACCAAGGTTACTTACTAAAGCTTCAACCGTTTGCCATTCACCGTTTAGCTTTACTTGAAGAACCAGGTCTGATATTTTAGGTAGAGTGATATTAACCGTTCTTGCCATTGTTAAAAATGTTTATCGTAAAAGTCCTTTAACTTTGAGTAAACAGTTCTAATTACACCGTCCTTATGATAATGGTACTCTCCAGCATAACCGTCTATTCCACCAAGTTTGTTTGCCCATTTCTCTGTCCAGAATTCGTAGTAATTATTCTTTCTATTATGGAATAGGCAATGAATACCACTACATAATCCAACTATGGGTAAATATAATGGCCCAAGTATTCTGGACTGTATGCAATGACCAAACTCGTGATCATAAGCAGGTTCTTTTAATCCTGACCTTTCTGAAAGAAAGATGTAGTTTCCCAAACTTACACCGCCATTCATTGTAGGAGCTACATAGAAAGCAGTGCTTCTTTGTTTAAGAATCCTTTTCTCTCCTCTCAGTACTATCATGTATATTAAACCTGCTAAGTTTTGAGGTAGTTGCCAAATATACAAAAGAACATGTACTAGAGTATGCAATAACTTCCCTAACTTAGTTTTATGGGAATGTTCTTTTAGGATACTAGACATTACCTATTTCTCCTCTAATTCTGCCTTTGCTTTTATCTTGAGATAATGTGCAAAGTATCCAGCAATGAAATACACTATCGGATAAATGATAAGCAAGATAGCTACAAAACCATTATCCAACCATCTCCAAATACAAGAGAAGATTATTACTGAGGCTATTAGCAATGCTACATACAGCCATCCAAGTTTTGATATTTTCATAAGGCTTTTGTTTTAGAAAATGTATACTCCTCCATCGTAGAAGTTAAATAACTCTGACCTATTCACTGACCCAGTAATAACTAAGTAATATACATTGTTATCACTATTAGGTACGTTAGTAAACTCTGTAGAAGAACCAACTATTACATCTCCATCTTCATAAGTCACATTCTTTAATAATTGGGTTCTTGCCTTATTATAAATGAATATCGTAGTTTCTGTACCGGGTGAATGAGGAGAAATACCCACAGTAAAATTAATGGCAACTTTTGATGGAGTTGGGGGTACTACACCAGCACTGGTTACATACTTTAAATACATAACCACTTTTTTGTTAGTATCCATACCAACTAGGGTCTCACCAATATTATCCTCTGTATGGGATTTAAATGTTATCTCACCAATCTTACCGTTATATTTCTCGTAGAACTCTACTACTGCATTACAATCCTCGAAAGTACCTTTTGTACGGGGTCCTAAATTCACTTCCAAGTCATAAGGGTATGGCTCATCTCTTTTTAAATCCATGCCTATGAAACTTATTGTGTATAAATCCTCCATACTAAATCCATAGAATGGATCTTGGATACTACCTGTTGGGAAGGTATGAGCAACTGATTTAGAAGTTAGTACACCATCAAGTAAATTTATCCTATAAATTAAAGTATCACCAAAGTTAACCTTGGTAGTACCACTTATAGTGTTAGTACCATAGTGATCTTTATCTATATTTAATCCTCCTAAGAAAGTATCCGTAGCAGTACCGTACTTTCTTAAGTAAACTCTGATGTTTAATACCCAGTTATTTTCTGACTTAACAGATATCATAGGAGTTATATTCCCCTCTGATGATAACCTGCTAGTAATTACATAAGGATCATTACTAAATGGTACATTTACAGTTCTTGGAGTTAATGGGTTTTCTGGGTTACCTTGTACTATGGATAATCCCATACCAGAACTATTCTCAAACTGATATGTCAGAGTTTTTGGCACTGTTTTACTTGTACCATTCTGTGAAGCAAAAAAAGCAGTAAGCATCCTACTTATAGTTTGTCACGTTTACAAATGCTCTAAAGGTTATATCAGTAGTCGACGACTTTGTAGGCATAAAGTGAATAGTATATACCTTTCTACCAGATGTAGCAGTAAATCCATCAACACCATCTGCTTTATATACTATACCTACCTGATCCTCAAACTGCACCGTCACACCGTAAGGGACGTCTATTACAGCATCCCTGAACGGGCCGTTCTTTACTTGTGCGGTCAACAGGTCGGGAACCTTTATTTTCAGCGTCCCAGAGGTCAGATTAGTCGTAAGGTTCTCTCCCGGGATAACAGTTCTGTAACCCGAGGGGAATATCGTCAGTATAACGTCATTCGGCTTCACGTATGACTTCGTAGCAAAATTATTTATACCAGCCAAATCAAGCATACCTGTTTCACTACCATCACTCTCTATGCTAGCTATTATATCACTATCTGATGAATAGTTACCTATCCACTCCATGACATAAATCTGGTCGATCAAGTATGTGTGTATAACAGAACCACCACTGAACAGGAATACAGAGTAATCTGATGAGGATTGATCATTAGCAATGATTGCTATTTTACCGTTTGCCTGTGCAACACGGAATCCTACATTCATACCATCTGGGGTTATTCTAACACCAATTCGGTATAGAAGTCCATTAACTAATTCCTGTAAATTATTAGCTGCAATTGGATCCCACGTACTTGAGGAATCTTCATCGAATAAAGTTGGTGCTTCTACTAAAACTTTTTCTGCAGCCAGTGATTCTATTTCTGATCCTCCATTACCTATAGTAACTACCTTAGTCCACCCACCAGTAGAAAGAATGTCCTGTATTACGGCATTATCCTGATCGCTACTAGAAGTAAGATGCTGCTTACCGGGCTTCTCGTACAGCGTTACAACAGCATTAGCATACGATCCTATTACGAAAGCCTCAGTAAGATTATTGATGTTGTCATACCAAAGTATAACAAAGTAAGCAATATCTCCGTCATTACCGTTTATGATCCTGAATGGTCCCCAACCTGTACTTTCATCTCGTAACCCGCAAGCAAATGCTAAGGCATTAAGCCAATTCTGGACTGGAGTACTATTCGTATCAAAGTTAGGAAGCTGCCAACTATCAGAACCGTTAACAGCCATTTGAAGATTCTTCCCAAGCTGTGTAAGGATATTTACTAACTTAGATTTCTGTGTATCAGATACTTGTACTGATTCACTACCATTCAAAGTCTTCTCTGTTAGAGAATTTATATCTACGAACTTTGCCATATCTATTGATTGTTTTTAGTATCTCTCCAACCAGCTTTAACTTCTGAAGTACCGAACGTAGCAACTGTGTTATTAAACATAGCTACTACTAAACCGTCTGGTTTTTGGATTACTGTTAAATAAGCCTCGGATTGTAATGCAGTTACTACATTTGAAGTTGTAGTTCTGAATACTAAAGTTTTTCTTCTTTCTACTTCTGTTTGGTTAATATCAGAAATTATGAGTAATTCTGAACTCCCTTCAACTCCGGTATAATCTATGTAAAAATTATCACCCGAGCCATCACCCCATGGTATAGTAACTTTTGCCATACTTTAAGTATTAAATTTGAGGTATAGTAGAGATATCCCACCCTACTATACCAAAACTCCGTATCTTTACGATTTGGGAGTAACAGTGAATGTGGTGTTGGTATCCACCGTAACCTGAACTGCAGAACCATCCTGAGGTACATCGATCTCTTTCGGTGTAACTTCGATAAATGGATCACCAGCAGTCTGATTCAGTGTAGCCGTAGCCTTCTGTCCACCAGCAGCAGTAGCAATAATCTGCTGAGTTCTGGCTTCAATTGTTTCGTTTGCTGCTGCAGTCAAAGTAACACTAAAAGTGTACTTAGCTTTAGCACCGGGGTCACCAGTTATTGCAATACCACTAGTTGCAGGAGCTCCGTTTGCAGTAAATTTGATTGCAGAAATATCTGCACCTATGACATCACCAGCACCTTTTGAAAAGGTAATCTTGGTAGTATTGGATTTACCAGTTAATGTTACACTACCACCACCCTTATCAACTGCTGGGCTAGCATTATCAAACTCAATGAACTCTGCAGCTGGGAGATGTTTAGCAACAAATTGCTTCTTCTCAGCTACACCGGAACCCTCTACTTCAAAAGTGGCAGTCTGAGCTAAACGGTTACCACGGTTAGCAACTTCTGCCTTTACCTGTAAAGTGGTATCACCAGAACCAGTAGAAGGACTAACAACTACACCGTTCTGTTTTACTTCAGCCATTTTTTTTTTTATTTGGGTCTAACTCTAAATGTAGTATTCGTCTTTACGGTAGTTTCATCCTCGTAATTATTCATTTCGTTTAGTTCAAGGATGTACTTGGTCAACTCTAAATACTTGCCTACATTTTCCAAATAAGCAAGTATCTTTTTCGTCTCTTCTGGAGTCTCTCTCTTCAATACTACAAAGAATAACAAAGCCTCATCGTGTGCTTGAGCAACTTGAGTATCACCAGATGGAGAATATACTTTACCATTGATTACAAACTTATCCTGTGCCCAGTCAAAGTCCCAGTAACCATCTTTGGTTAAATGGCCATTCTCTGCTAATGACCTCTTGGTTACGTATAGCACAATATTGATACCGTCTAATTCACCTGATACGGTTTCTTTTAATGAAGGCCAAGTTCTTATGTAGTTATATTGGATTAAGCCATCCAATATATACGGTTCATAGTTGTTTCCAGTATCTTCACCGTAAGATAACATCTGGTCAAATCTCTTCAACCAGATTAGAGGTTGCTTCCCTGCATCCACTTCAACAAAGTCATTTACTATGGCTTTGTATCTATCCCATACTCCATTAGTAATCCTTTTCCTTCGTGCCATACCCTACTTCTTTACTGGGAAGCCGGGGTCTGGGCCATCTAATGGACCTGGCCTCCGGTGATTGACTACTTTTGGAACTACTACCTTCTTCACTGTTCTGCAAATAGGTAGATATATGGAAAGTCTTTCAGCAAGCATACACAGGTTTTGTTTGAGTATATCAATAACTCCACCTGGTTGCATTGCTTTTATAACATTGGATGAGGTTTTAGATTCTGAGTCTGTATCGTTGAAGAATTCTACCTCAGTTGGACCTGTTTGTATTCGTTTAACCTCACCTGAACCTCTACTTGATTCAGAAGATTCTGATTCAGAACTAGAGGTTGAGTTACTATCTTTAACCGATTCTGCAGTAGCACCAACCATTAATGAGATTTGTACAACCATATAATCATAGGCTGCCAATTCCATAATTAGCTGGTTTTCTAGAGCTTCATAATACAACTCATTATTAAATTCCTCTATGGGAATCTCATGATTTACTAGCGGCTGAATATACAGCTGCCATTTTTCAATGAATTGCTGCTTCTCTTTAAGAGAAACCTTACCGAAGATATCCTCAGGAATATAAGTGTCTATCAGCTCATAGATACTGCCAGGCAACTGGGTATTTACTTGATCACTAACTCCGATTACATTGGTTTTGGAAAGATTCTCTCCACCATAGTTATTTGTTATTGTTACCTTGACAACATAGTCGCCAGGATTTTCATAAAGATGGGAAGCAGTTACCACACCTACATGTGATTCTGTCTTCCCATCACCAAATACCCATGTTACCGTGAAATCATGAGGTAGCTCATCAGCGAATGCCCTGAACCTTGCATTTAGTCCAACTACGGTAGATAAAAAATCCACCGTTTCCATATATTACTCGTCTTCTCCGCTGTTAAACTCATCTAAAATGGCATTTACCAAGTCAAGCTTAGTATCACCATCTTCTGGTTCAATATCTAAAGAGATAGCCAAAGCTTTCAGCTCTTCTCCATTGAACTGATCCTTTATTTTTTCTGGAGCTTCGCCTGCCTCTATAAGACCAATGAACTTATCTTTAAGAGCTTCTGTGTCCACTTCTTTCTTTGAATCAGCTTTCTTCTTAGGATTAACTTCTTCTGTCTTGACTTTAACTTCTTCTGCCTTAGCTTCTATAAGGTAACCATTTGCAATAGCTGCTCGGATTACCCGGGAATTAAACTGATTCTCGGTTATCTCAACAACATCCTTGCGAAGTACCTTAATCTTAGAAGCCTGATCATAGAAGATACTTGCCTTTGGATTAAGTTTTATGTATTTTGCCATAGTTAAATGGATTAAAGGAGGGAGTATATACTCCCTCCTTATATTGTTAAGTGGTTTAATTATTCGAGGATGCCTTTCAGGTAATTATCTACATCCATGTAATCAGGGAATCCATTGGTAGAGAATTCCTTAGTTGCATCTATGAGGATAGAAGCATCCTGATACATCTTCGAGAAACCAGTAGTTAACGAAGCATAAATAGCCTCGGTCTGGTTCGATACTATACGTTCAGACTCAAGCATAAGCTGCTTAGCAGTCAACTTAATCATGGCAGCCGATGGATCTACAAGCATTACCTCATTTTCTGGAGTTCCACCGTGAATATAGAAGTCTGCCGAATTTGGAACTGGAGTCTTCAGGTTCAAGCGAGCATCAGTAGTACCCGACGAACGTAACTTGAATTCAGGCAGATCAAGCAGATCAAGTGCCTGCTCTTCACCACCGATAATAGTACGGAACTGACGACCAAGGCGAGATGCACGAATCCATACCCGGAGAAGGTCACGATACTGTATACCATTCTGAGTATCACCTACACCGATAACAGGAGCCGATTCAGAACCATCAAGTTTGTTACCCTTTACGAGTACATCCATTGCCAGAGCATCCATTGCATAACCAAGCTGAACACCGAAGTCACGAAGGAAGATGGCCATTACATCCATGGATACATAGCTACGTACCTCATCGGTTACCTTGAATCCCTTACCGATCTTGAAAAGGTTTACCGACTTCTGTCCGAAGGATACAGTACCCAGAGGAATTGTCTCTGCCTCGTTAACTCGTGCAGGATTAGCATCCGACATATTTACCAGAGGCATGATAGCCGTTAGCCCATTAATAGGCTGATCAGATGCAATGATGTTCGGATAGAAAGGTGCCTCACGCATTCCAAGATAGATTGCCTCACGTACAATCTCAGGAACAAGCCAACGCAGCTCAGGATTAGGCATGGAGTAAATATTCTCCATCGTATCAACTTTCGGGTTGAAACCGATAGCCTTGAAATAATCCTCCTGAGTGAGACCGTATTTCTCCTGGAGCATATCACCCAGATGAATATCCACTGGGAGACTCTTGTTGCTTCCCTGACGGAAGCCATCCATGTTCTTTACAATTTCGGGAAGCTCCTTTAAGTACTGCTCCCGAGTTAAGGTTTTTTCTGCCATATTTAGTAATGTTATTTTCTGTTATTTTACCAGGATTTGAATCAGATCACCAACCTCAGCTACGTTGATAGCTATGAACTTAGTCTCTGCATTTGCATCGGAGGGCTGGAAGTTTGTATACGTTCCGCTTTCATCCAAAGTTCCATCGGTCTTAACATAACCAGTGGTGGTAAGCTCTGCCTTAGCTATACCGTGTATAATTGCAAAGGCTTCTACCATTACAGTTACTTCTACACCAGCTGCATTTGCAGGATATGCAGGATACTTACTGTAGTTAACAGCAATACCGAGATACATATCACCAGCTGCCCCAGTATACGGAGAGATAGTTCCATCGTCATTAAGTTTTACCGGTTGACCCTGAACGATGGTATCGCCACTCTTTACCGGAAATGCCTGATGAAGCTTGTGCGATTCACTTTTGTAAATCACAGCCTGTGGGGTCCGTCCACCCACTTTGTGTAAGTCTGCCATAATTTAACTTGATATTTTAGTTGTTTGTTATTTCTTTTCTCCCCGAAGTTTACGATCTGCCAAAGTTAAAGCTATATCACGAGTAGATTTCGGTGCCTTATTCTTTTCCTCATCATCTTCGGGATTAATAGATGATGCTCGGCCAACATCATGAGAACCGCAATTATTGCAGTGCATGGGGAATTTCTCTTCCAGCTGTGCATCATAAGTCTTACGCAGAGCTTTGAGAGTCTCCAGAGTTGTTCCTTCATTCTCCAGTAAAGCCAGGATATTCTGGTCTACCTTATCCTCACCAGAAACTTTCTTATATGCTGCCACCGTTTCCTCACGATACGATTTAATGTGGCAATCCCAATTCTCTTTAGCCTCCTTGTAAGAATTGAGGTCTTTTTCAAGATTAGTCTTTTCCTCAGTGAGTTTTTCAATTTCCTCATCCTTCGCCTTCACAGCATCAGCGAAGTCCTTGTTCTGCTGTACCAGAGTTTTAATCTGGGTGAGAGCCAGCTCTGTCGAAACTTCCTGACCTTCAGAAAGGGTCAAAAGATTTTCACCAAAGAGGCTCGCAAGCATCTGCTGCAATTCTTTGTCCATGTTTGTTTTATTATTTTGGTTATTATGGTTACCCTTTCCGGCACCCTTTTCATTATTAGATTTACTGGTATTGTACTTTATATCTTTTTCTGAAAGAACCTTGAAGTCGAATAGAGATACCCTCTTTATCGGATCATTAGCCTCGGCTGCTTTCTCTTCGGAAAAAGAATAATACTGACTTCCAGCATAAGCAGGGCTATTTAACCTACCACTCTTAATCAATTGAGCAAATGGATCAGCTCCATGCCATACCAGAGATGTCTCTTTATAAGAGATTATCTTTGTAGCAACCCTACGTATAAGTTCTCCCTTATCTGTATATGTACCAAGTTTAGAATAGAACTCCAATATATCCTCAAATTGGTGGGATGGTTCCCATGCAAACTCTACAGTTACAGAATTAGAATGTATAGAAGGTGGATCCATTTGTATACCACGAGCTATACGTGGATTTGATAATCCATCTATCTTCAGTATACCGTTTATACCAGCAGGTATTACTACTCCAGTCTTTTCATCTTTGTATGCGTCTTGCCATTCAACAGATTTAACTGATCCGATAGCATTAGCCACATCAGTTTCATGATCAAGGTTTACAGACTGACCAACCAGTAATGGCATTGACTCTTTGAGGATCTGTTCTGGAAATTCAGTAGGATTATACTTCTTTGCTACAACAGCAGCCGAAAGCATTCTGAACATTGGCTCAATAAAGTCTGTGTCCTTTGGTTTCAGCATGTCTGGAGTTACATTTGGCATAAATTGATTCACATTCAAAGTACCTCCCCACATACCGAACCTCTCTAATGACTTCTTTGGATCATCACTGAAATTACCTGTTCCCTTGTAGAAGTTTTCAGAAAGAGAGTGAGCATCAATAACTACTTTTGGTACATCTGATACCATTAAGCTATGAGCTGCACTTAACACCATTACATCGGTGTTTTGTTTTTCAATAGGTGGCATAATTTATCTCGGTTTACTATCTTGATCACCTCTTCTTGGGTTTGGGTTATTTTTGTCCCTGCCCTTACGATCTGACCTTTCTTTATCGTCTTTTCTATCCTTTTTCTTCTTACCAGTATCTGTATCACCAGTACCGGATGAATCATCTGAATCTACTGGTGTACGGGGTTCTGGTAGATCAGGAGCTTCATACCCCATATCACGTGCAAATTGATCCTGGCTTATGATACCCTGATTGTAAAGTGTTATATTTACACGAGCCCTATATTCCCTTGCTTGCTGTAACTTAATGTCATCAGAAACTGTTGAAGTTCCAAATTGAATTGTTATTCCCTTGTTATTAAATCCAGCCAGACGCAGTTCTAGAGAATAAAAGAATTCCAATACAAATATTACAAGTGTTTGGATATTCTTTAACTGGGATATCATCTTTGACAGCTGTATACCAGCCCCTCCTTCTGTTCCAGCTTGAGATGCTGATACTCCTATGATAGAACCATTTACCCCCAACCCATTAGCAACAGACTGCTGGTTCATATTCCACGGGAGATTTATGTTCTGCATAGAAGCTGATGTTGACTTCAGGTCGAATTCATGATCATCAATATAACCAACTACAACTCCATCTGACATACCACTAACTATGTTAGTCTTCATCTTACGGAGTGTACTGTTTAGACGACCTTGATAAGCTTTTTCACTTTCACCAGCAGTACGAGGAGGTTTAGCCATCTTTGCCTCTAAGAATCCAACCATACCCATGATCTCCATGATATGTTTGAAATTCTTTCTCATAGTATGCTGACCAGCTATAGAGTCTAATGCAGACATAAATGGAGGTACTCCATACGGTTCATCAGTATCATTGTACATCCCAACATAACAATATGTTTCTGTATTAAGTCTGATGAATGTATCCTTTACTCCATCTACTATCCTTGGATTCCTCTGATATGGATGATATACTCCATTGTTCTCTCTCTTAAACCTTATAGTTTCTGGTTTAATGAATAGTATTGTCTCTAATCCAGTCAACTCTTTGTTTGGTACACCCTCTACTGATATTGCACCACCAACTAAAAGTTGAACAATGAACTTGTTTACCAATCCGTCTATACCAGCTGTATATCTTGACCACTTCTTAGATACCTCTCTAAGATGATTTCTCATCTTAGTTGATTCTTCTGCGGTATTGTTTGGAAAGTCTATAGTATGGCCAGTATTTGACAGCTTGAACATGTCTTGCAGTGCAATACTGACATCTGGGTTTACTTTGTATAAATCCCGAATAATTGGTATTAGTTCTGTTCTGAAGGTTGGAGTAACTAAGTTAGTAATACCATTTAGAGTTGTAATTAACTCAGAATTTCCCACACCATCATCTGGTTGGGAAACTCTTCCTGGACTTATAGAACCCTTTCCTTCATCTTTGTTCTTTGATTCTTTGGGCTTTGACCTTGTGAACCAACTGATAGGATTAAGTTTCATGTTATGTAAATTTGTTTATGTTCTACTGAGGAATAACCACAGTTGATGATGCACTATGACATCTGATGTGATTTGTTATGGCTTTACCGAATATGGAGTCATCGGAATATGTTTCACCCTCTAAGTCAATATCCATAGATGAGGTACTCATTCTATGTTTACCTCGGGCAATAGGTCTTCCTGCACCATCATATATGAAGGTATAAGCCTCTTGAACAAAGAACGGATCTTTAATTACCACATTGTTTTCCCTTATATCCTTTTCAAGATTCTCTACAATTACTGACCTATTCTTTGCGGTTGTTAACCAACCCGGGAACTTCTCTTCTTCTGGACGACTGTGACGTTTCTTCCTTAACAATTTAGTATAGAAGTATAGGTTTGGATAACCTTCATCTTGGAGTATAGTTGTTACAGCCATACCAACATCATTAGTCTCTGGAGCTAGCTTAGCAAAGTTATACTTTTCTCCGATATCACCAAGTAAACGAGCATATTTGTTCAAAGGTATTCTACCCTTGTATACTGCAGACTCTTCTCCATCTCTATCCATACAAGTAAAAGCTGAGTAGTCAGTACCTCTACCAGTTGCACAGTCACCACCAATGAAATACTCTTTGTTTGGATCAGGCTCATTGAATTCCTTATACTGACCTTTCAAACGTGTATTGATAATGGGATAGTCAGATAAGCACTCTTCTATAGCCTTAATATCAACTAAATCAAATACTGTATTACCAGATGATAGGAAGTCACCATCAATCTCCTGAGCAGTTCTCTTTGGACCAAGAGCAGTAGACATCTCATCATACCACTTCTGATCTCTATCAGGGTGCATCTGCCAATAGAGTCTGATGGGATTAAGCGGGTTACCACCAGCTATAGCATCTACCCAAGCACCGTGGAAGAAATTACCTACACCATAAGGGGTTGAATTTACAATTGCAGCACCACCAGTTGATAGTGTTGGAAAGGCGGATGCCCAAATAGTTGAAGCCCATCTTACAATTGCTGCCTCATCAATTACCAACAACGACAAAGATTCAGAACGACCTGCTTGATCTGATGTTGGTATAGACTCAATTATGGAGCCATTTGCAAATTCTATTGTTGATACAGAACCAAATTCTCCAGTACGACCGTTTATAATGGGTTCTTGTAGATATGAAGGAAGATTCTTGTACATAAACTTGATCTTCTTCAGTACCTTCTTTGCTACAGTATCTTTGATCGAGATGATGTTTATCTTCTTGTTTGGGTGATACATTGCTAACCATAGGCAATACATAGATATCAACTCTGTAATACCAGCCTGACGGAATTTAAGGATGATATTGAACCTGTTCAGCATGAATTGGTATAGTACTGCTTTCTGAAATGGATATAGCAAGAACTTAACCATACCCAACACAGGGTTGATAACATAGCAGAAAGTAGAAAAGAAGAATGGATCCTTCATCACACGGACCAAGGTCTTAAGTTGTTCCGGTGTAATATTTGTATCTCCTTCTAGTAATGTCTTCTTTCTTGCCATATCAAAAACTGTATGAAACTCTTATGTAAGGATCAAGTGATAAATTGTCCCTGAGTTTGGGATAATAGTTGAAATTCAACCCGGCCTCATAATTAAATTTACTGGTATTGTACTTCAAGCCTAAATCCAGATCATGCATGTTATGTACCGGTCTGATGGTATATTGTACGACTGGATCAAACCTTTTTATGAGTGACGTTTTCTTATTGGTTAACTTCCCATCCGAATAGTTGTACTGATAACGATCATAATTTACCTGATACTCTTCAGTAAATAGTTTGCAGTCTGTATTGAAGGTAGTGATTGACAGTTTATCTCTACTGGAAAGTATCTGCAGTAGTTTTGGAGCTTGTGGATAGTTAGTTAAGAACAACTCATTGTATTCAACCTTCACTGAATCTTTCTGTATGATGGTAACTACTCTATCAACATACTCTATTCGTTCAATTGGTACTGAATCTATCTGATAGAAAAATACCATGTTGGGCAATTGCATTTTTGGAAACTCTACCTTTGGAACAAAGGGTTTATTAACCCAAACTGTATCTGGTTGATGGTTGATATTTTCCAAGTCATGCCTTAACTCTGAATTCTGATCCCACATCCAGAATATAGTTAAGGTCATAAGTATGAAGGCTATGGTTAAGATTACATTTTTCATGTGATTGAGATTTTATGAAACCATTAAGGGGGGATTATAGGGGGGATTAAAGAAGTAAGTCTTAATCTAGAAAGAATAAGAATACTACTATAGAACAAAGTATATGTTTATATAGCTTTAGCTATATAAACTTCTATTAGTATTTTAGTATACTAAAATACTAATAGAATTCTCCTTATACGTATGCGTATACGCGATAGGGGGCTTGATTAGAGTATTTTAGCTTTCCTCAAGCAAGCCTTTAACCAAAGTGAATTCTCGTATACAGCTCCTTTTGTCAGGGTATTCCTCCCCTTGTTCAACCAATAGGTTGGATTGTTCTTATCAAAATATACCTTAAATGATTCTGGGAATCCCATGATGACTCTATATTCATCAAGTCCCATTATCCTTCCATGAGGATTAAATTGCCTGGATGAAGGTCTCACAGTCAAAGGGTAACCTTTCTTCCTATTGCGATATACTCCTGGTAGAGTTTTCATCTTATGAGTTCTCATTGGCCATTTGTGATCATTTTTGAATTCAGTTTTCCATAGCTTCCTCACTTGAGCTACAGTAAGAGTTGTCTTAGACTTATCAGCATAATGATACATTGCTAATTTCTTGTCATCAGATTCTCTGTAATTTATGTCTTTTCTTACTTTTTTCTTCAATTGACACAGATTCTTAGGCTTAGTTACTTGAAAAGTGTGATCAAATACTTTTGGATTGATTCCAGAATCCTTACGTACTCCTATCATCACTAATCTTTTCCTACTTTTCTGGGAATTACCAAATACCGTAACGGAATGACAGTGTACTATAAGCTGATAATCAGGCAAATTATTTTCCCATTCACTGATAGGGATGAAATCTAGAAGCTTTGGAAGGTTCTCAAGCATAAATACTGCTGGTTTGAACTTCTTAACACTAGAAAGATACAGATTTAAGGTTGCATCTTCTCTTGGTTTACCCAGGGTTTTCTTCCTTGAATAGGAGAATACAGAGCTATGACCACAGGATGGAGAACCAATGATTATGTCAATTTTGGTAAATTTCACCTCTTCAAGGCTCTTTAAGAATGGAATATCACCAAAATTAAGCTTCCATTGTAGTTCTCCTTTGGAATGGAATACAGCTCTTGGTTCAACATTAGCTACAAGATGATCTTTAAACTCGAAAAGAAGCGCTCCTTGCGCTCCACAGATACCAAGTACATTCATTGAAAATAGATTTGTTTAATATATACCGGATGGTCTTGCTAAAGACTACTATAATATGCAAATTTAATATCAAAACTATATGAAAGTTGGAGATTTACTACTGGTAACTGGCACTGCATTTTTTGAAAAGACCAAAATTGTTGACCGAAATAAGGGGATTTATACCCTAGAAAATGGGATAAAGACAGATAGAACTCTTCATCCACTGAATTCAACATATAAAGTTGAACCTTTTGATGAGGAAAAGTATAAAAATCTCATGGCACAGAGACTTTTAACCAGAAATTTGGAGAAATTGACTCTGATCAACAACAAAGGGATAGAAAATCCAGAAATTGTTAGATATGCAGCTAATAAACTAAGTCGTATACTTGAAAAACTGGAAGAAAAATGATACGTTTCATGATAAGATTCCTTATAACAAATCACTTTATAAGGGTTATAGACAATGGGATTTCAGATGCAGGAGTACTTAGCAAAGCTTGGAAAGGAATAAACAAAGAGTATGAAGGCAATGAATCCTGGGAAAATGGCAAAAAAGAAGCCTTTCAAACATTCATCATCTGCTTTATAGGTCTAATCATAATTTCATACATAGTATGCTAACATCAACACCACCAATTTGGTTCGGATATACACTTATCATCATGTATATCTTAGGGTTTATCTTCTGTATCTTTCTCAGAAGTGTAATAAGTGAAACTCCTTTGAAAAGGTCAAGCACTAAAGTAAGGTATGGAGTTTTATTCCTTATATGGATGATGAGTCCAGCAGTAGTGATGGGATTATTCTTTTTAACTATGAAAGTTATATTCAGACATGGCGATAAGAAGAACTGATATAGATATAATCATACCAAGTGCAACATATCAACAAAAGAATGATATACCAGTATGGGATGCCTACATAGAAAAGGTAGTTATAGACGGGGATATTCCTTCCCTGATATCCGACAGGTTATGTGGAGGGATAAAGTCTATGATAAATGGCTATCCTCAAAAATTCAGTGGACAGCTTAAAGGTAATATAGAAAACTTACTAAATGAAACAGAGGTTAGTATCTATAAGAAATATGGAATAACTTACTCCAAATTAAGGGTAAAAAGAGATGGGTACTATTTAATGATTTCTACAAAACCAGACCAACCATTTGACATATGGGAATCATAAATCCTCAATAAACCATGATAGAAGTATTAAGTCATTTTCTGGGATTCTTTATTGGATTCACCATAACACTGGGTATGATAGGTTCAATTCTTCATTACCTACGGAATTATTCTAGAGAGTCATTAAATTTACTACTAGATTTATTTATCTTATGTATGATTATAACTCTGGTGATAGGTATAACCATTCTAATATTGCACTATGACATCTGAACTGAATAAGGATATGATCATACTGGATTGGATCTTGAATGCTAATAAGTGTTACATAAATGACCTATCTAGAGTAGGAATGTGCAAAGCATTCAAGAGGGCATTCCAATATGTCCCAAAGGTGAATAGGAACCTGGCTAAGCTAATCACTGACTTGGGTTGGGAAATAGAATACCTCTATGATGAACCCATATATAATGGGAAATGGTTGAGCAAATTGATACCAGAGTTTACTTGGAGGAGATAAGACAACTAGTCATTACAGGTATTATGAAATGGGGATAATTCCCCATATAAACCAGGTTCGTTGGTGGGATAAAGATGATATGAATTCAAGGATAAAGGCATTTGATTATTTGATCAGAGTATATACTGACAAGGTTAATAAATCGGTTATTAAACAGGATTAGTTATGGAAAACATCACGGTTAATGGCTTCAATATCAGAATTGATAGGATATCTAGTTTAGGAGAAGCTTTATGGGTTAGAAAGAATTTTTTAATGAATAATGAAGCACTTAGTTATAAGGGAACCTCTTATGCTAAGGCAGATGTATTTCTATACAATTACGATTACCTATTTAATTCAGTTGGATTAGCTTTAGTACCGAGAGCAAAAAGTGATAACCCAATTTATCATGGTAGTGGGATATATGAATCACGATATGGGTTAAAGGTAGTTAAGTTAGTATCTGAGTTGAGGGGATTGGATTTATTATGTGAAAGATGTAAACCATGGATATTTAATTTACCAGAAGTTGGTTGGGGTGATTTTTGGGTTATACCAATGACAGTAGAAGGATTTATGGGAACTTTGTATTATGGTACTTATAGTAAGGATGAAGTAAGGGAGATATATGAATCCAAAGGGATAGGCCTTATATAGGGAGCCTTAAAAATATCCTGGAAAATTTTGTGAAGAGCCTTTAAATGGGTTCTTCATTTTGTGTAGGGAAAGGGGGGGGGAGTAGTAATAAACTGTGTTCATGTAATCTGGTAGTATGATCTCCTATCATTGAGGAGAGTCCTTATGCGAGGAGCCCGGGACATCTAGCAGTAAAAATGAAGTTAACTACAGTTTGTGATGTAACTCTTATCGCGAGGTTTCTTTGGGAACTGGCAGTAAAAAGGGCACACGGTGTCCCTATCGCAAAATTAAAATTAATTAAAAATAGGGGACAAATTATGCCCCCTACTTCTTCAATGAAATTTAATTACTATTTTGTTTTCAATAAATTGATAAGTTATTTTATTTTTTATTTGTTTCTTTTTCAATCCATGAATTAAAATAGTTTCTTTTTCATTTACATATATTTGAAATTCGTATGTTTTTTTATCAAATATATGTTTTATTTTATTTAGTAGTTTCATATCTTTATTTTTCGTTCATTGCAGAAAGGAAATTTTTAATCGTGTCTTTCTTTTCTGTGTTTGCATTTGCGTCTACGATACATTCTACATTAATGTAAACTTGCTTTGCATATTCTTGCCACGCTTTTTTCAATGCTTTTCTTTTCTCTGTATTTTTATTGCTGGCAATAAATTCGGCAATAAAAGCGTCTAATTTCTTGCGCAATTTCATACGCAAATTCTTTTTCTCTTTGTCCGTTTTACACTCTGCAAAGATTTCTTTGCGATAAATTGATTTTCTTTCGCTGGTCGAAAAAATTTCATTACCAATTGCTAAAATTTCATTTGCTTTCATAATAGTAAAAATTAAAGGTTAATAAAATGCTTTGTTCTTTTCTGTATTGCAAATATACTACTGAATTTTTTTTAATGCAAATTTTTAGACATAAATTTTGATTATTTTTTCTTATAATAATATTTATTTAGATCAATTTTAACTATACAAAATAATCGGTTTAGGTTCAGGCAGTAGGCCTGTTTAATGATCCATGATGATAAGTTGGTTTGTTGGTATATGGTCTGATACAATTATGGCCTTAGCTGGCACCATGGGGTACAGAATAGTCCAATAACTAGGCCTTTAATGTTCATCTTCATTTTCGGCCTTTGTCCCCATATATCTAGAGTATCATATATTTATAAATAACTAAATACTTGTCTTATTAATTGTAAAGTTCTATGATATGCCATTGATTGCATTGCATTACACCTTATTTGCATTGCACTGAATAAAAATTTAATATAGGATCAGGATATGGCACCTAATTGTACCTTAAAAGCCAATCCTAAAAGGCCTATAAGCCAAGCCACTAAAAGCGAAATATGGCCTTAATAATATACTTACCATAAAAGGCCAAATACAAGGCCTTATAAGCTCATAAATAAAAAAGGCCTGAGTTGGCAGGCCTTACAGAAAAGATATTGAAAGCAAATAAAGATGGCCAACTCCATCTATTGCTTATAAGCATTCTTAGTTCTGAAGATAAGTTATATATAATCCTAAATTGCTGTTAACTAATGTTAATACAATCCTCATCTTATTCACTATAACCATGGTTATTTGGCTACTTACCCGATTAATGTCATAATCAGCCTCGAAATGATCATCTAACTTATTGATCAGTTTGCCTATTAAATCACCAGTAGCACAACTGATTATATCTGGGTATTCATCCTGGCCATCATGCATGTCTAGATTATATCCCAAATATAACGATTGATAATTACTATGATCCCATTGTGAATTAAACTCAGTAGTCATACCAATATTAAAGTATTGGTCACCTCTCTTATTTGAGTAATTGCTCATTAAGCTTTTAACTGAGTCTATTAGATTAAATCTTTTCATAACCATAAACATTATTTATTCATTGCCGTTTAATAATTAAGGCCAATGGCCTTAATTATATTCCGGGTAATCACCCAACTCCGGGATCTCAGTACGGATTTTATTATAAAATTCAACCAACTGATCCCGGGTAGTATCTGGCTCTTCCGTATAATCCAATAACTCGCATAACCAATCCCAATCGGCCAAATATATATCAAAGGCAATAACCCCTGTGTTATAATCCAACTCAGCCAGGGCCTTGGGATTGCAACCATTATTAACCAGGGATCGGATAATCCAACTGTAGGCATTAACCCCATTAATAATAACCTTAAATGCACTTACCTTGTATTCCATAGCATCTTTATTATTTGTTATCTTTTTCTTTATGCAAATATAGTAATAATATATAATATATGCAAATAATAATTCAAGGCCCTGATATGGCCCTAATCCTAATCCCTGAAGGCCATATTAAGGTACCTTAACCTACCTTTTAAGGCCTTAAAAGGTACCCTAAATATGCCCTAACTGAGCCTTAACTTGAGAATTGGGATCTCCAAAACTCTATTCCTGGCATATCGATTTTAGACACCTGTTCCAAAATCCCCTAAAAGACTCGCATATATATATAGACTCTATTCTTTAAGGTTAAGGATTAAGGCCCTTAATGGTACTATCAGTGTACCAATCTGAATAGAGAGTCAAGCTGTAGATATCAAGAGTCAGGGGGCCTAATGTCTCTTTATCGAAAAGGCCTTAGCTGGTGGCCCTAACCTTAACCTTAAAAGACTTATATATTATATAATATAGACTTGAAAAGGCAATGGTTTGGGTACCCTAAAATGGCTCTTTAAGGTACCTTAAAATGCCTTTTGGTCCAGTCTAATGCTATTTGGGCCTTAAGTCGTAGTAGCTAATACGTATAGTAACCAAGATAGCTCAAGAGCTCGTATGGTACACAGTGCATTGGTAGGATAACCTTACTACCCAAAATTTCCCACCCCCTGATTTTATGGCCCTGGCGAAATTTCGACTTCATCCCAAGTTCCCGGACCCATTATTATCCTTACCTATAAGGCCCATGAATAAAAGCTATTCTTTATCTATCATTTGAATACTGTTATCCTATTCTCTTTTCATATAGGGAAACAAATATAAGGCCTCTAAGATATAAACCTAAAAGCCTTATATATGATTTATTATATTGATCCTTTGTATTATGGATTGAGGTTATGATTTAATTTATTAGTTTTGGTATTTTTCTTTGTTTGGGGTTGGTGGGTATTAGTTATGGCCTTTAAGTGATTGGGATCCTTTATTTGATTAGAGGCCTTTTTATGGTTATATTTGTTTTGGGGGGGGATGATGTATTACTATTGAGATTTAGAATCCTGGTTTGAGGTTCAGATGTCTTAGTACCTCTCTTAGTTCGGAATCAGTATAGGATTTAGCTTTTTCTAGAGGGATGTTGTTATGGTTGGAAGCAATTATGATTGCCCTTTCTCTAGAGACTTTAATTGTTTTCATTGGGGTTTTTATTTGTTAATGGTTATCCAGATTCCTTGTGTCCTTAATCCCTTGCGTCTTAGGGTTTGTTCGTATTTAATTTGGTTTATTTTTCTAAATAGGTATACTCTGTACTTCTTTTCAAAATCCCATTTAGTAGAACTTCTTGGTAGAAGGCTATATAGATTTGATAACCTTTCGTTCAATTGGTTCATAGAGAGATTTCTTAGTTCCCTATCTTCTAAGTACTTCATCTGGGATCTTGGTTTGATTTAATCCGTTCACTAGTTGGATTTGAGGATAAAGTAGTTCTGACCATTTATTATAGATTGGTTGAGCTACTTTATAAGCTCCCTCCTCATCTTTTACTTTATTCCAGAAGTCATCATAGTCTTTGTATTTCAGAGATATTTCCCCTATTGATCTTAGCATTACTTCTATATAGATGCCATGATCGGTTTGCCTATAAGATAGAGGATTGCCTGACCAGCCTTCTTCCCAGAGGTTATTCTCTAGTTCAGCAAATGCTCCATTTACTGCGGTTACTCCGAGTTTTCTGTAACGTTGGCTTAGTCTTAGCCATTTATCCTTTTCCTGAGTAGTCATAATTGTACGTAGTATTCAGTTTTCTGTTGAGTTCAAGTTTTAGTTGTTGGAATAATTGCTTGTTTTTCATAGCCCTAAATTATTAAAATTATTATTTGCTTTTCTTCATTACAAATATAAGCAATTTAATTTATATTTGCAAATTAAAATTCTGGGCCCTTTACCAGCTCTCGTCTTCGATAGTGATATGGATATTGTGGTTTATATTGATGTTTTGCTGTTGAACCTGTTTTTCAAGGTCATTCCTTTTCTTTTCTACGGATTCTATGAGTTCTTTGCCCTCTTTTTCGGATTTGATACGATAGTAGGATCTTTTGGTAGAGATATAATACCTGCCTTGATTATCAATTTTCAGTACTGGTTCTTCTACCATGATTACATCCTCTAATGGGTTATAGGTTTCTGGTTTGTGGTGAGGTACGAATAGGAAAGCCATTATTATGAATATAGCCGCTATTATGATACCTATTACCATGGGCTTCAGACAGCCTTGTTCTTCTTGCTCTTTCATGATATCTTATCTGAGGGTTTTAATCTGGTTACTGTATTGTTGTTTGCAATGTATCTATCCATTGCCTATTTCTTTATCAGAGCAAATGTCTTCTTACCTGTTATGGTATTCAACATTATAGAGGGAACTACATCCATTAACCTGGGTAGTTCACCATCATCATGTTCTAGATCTTCTATGATCCTTATTTCTGAGTCATAATCTAATTCCAACATGTAAGGAATTAATTCGAACATCTTCATAGTAGGCTGGATATTTACTTATTCATGGATTTCTACCATATCAATTCCACCTTGGTTGTATATTCCAACCATATATTTATGACCATCCTGTTCAAAGGTGAAAGTCAACACTTGGTGATTTCCTACTTTATGGATAGTAACATCGGGTTTTCCTCCAATATCTACCCAATTGGTTGATTCTACTCTCTTTTCTACGCATGAGGTTAAGAGAATTGCCATTACGATGATCAGCTTTTTCATAATTTTGATTTTATGGTATCTCGGATACCGATTAGTATTAGTTTTTGTTCTGGAGTTAAATGAGGATCAAGTATTGCCTTTTTAGCTTCTATATACAGTTCCCTCATATTTATTCTGTATAACGGTCCTTTGATATTCTTACATACCCAGTTATACTGTCTTTGTATTCTATTGAAAGAACTCATGCTATCAATTCTATTTTAATCCCCATATTGAGAAGAGTGACCTTTACTTCATCATCCCCAGTTGAGAGAACATGTATCAGTTGCTGCATTGCTGGCACGAAAAACATATGCTTTAGAGTATCATCTCCGAAGTTTAACCAGAATGTATGCTTAAATGATTCAGGAATCCCATCAGAATAATATTTAACATTTACCTGGTAATTATATAATTGAAGCCCAAGTCTATAGTCAAGTTCTTCAATTACCTCAGAATAAATATCATTTATAGCTTCCTCGATATATTCCTTATCCTCTTCATGTATACCATTGGATCCTTCTAATCCTTCGAGTAATACCTTCTTGTAATTTTTCATAATTAATGCGATTTTATTTCTTCATTACAAATATAAGCAATTTAATTTATATTTGCAAATTAAAATTAACGGTCGGCCTGGAATGGTATACCAGCTACTTCGAATGCTTCTTTGGCCTCTTCTGATAAATATTCGCATTTTTCTGAAGCTGCAAGATAAACTGTGCCGTTGCAGTCGCATACTACTCCAGTAATACCATGTTCTAATGGCCACATAGGCTGAACTGCTACCATTACTGGTGCCAGAGGGTCCATATCCTCCAATACTTGCATCAGATCTTTTACCGTAAAGGTTGAATCGATTGGATAAGTTTTCATAGCGGTGATTGATTAGAATGCGAAATCAGTGTAAACTTCTTTGTCTCCTCTTCGAATTACTTCATGATTGATGTTCTCCCATTTGTATGTACTGTAGCATTTAGCCTGAGGAATGTATTCTCCTCTGACCCATACTTGAGAGATGTTAGGCTCTTTAACAGGGGTAAGAGTAAAGTAATCTCCTCTTTTCAAATCCTTGATTTTTCTCTTTTCCATAGCCTTTATTTTTTATGGTTTATATCTTTATTTCTCTTTATGCAAATATAATAAAATTATACTTAATATGCAAATAAAAGTTCTCGGTATTGGCATGTGGTAGGGATTTCTAGAACTTTTATATTATAAAGGGTTCTAGTTACTTAGGAAACAAAAATAAGACCTCTAGAAAAGAGGTCTTATGGTCTTTTATTTATTTGGTCTTAGCTGATGTAGGAATTTGAGTAATGTAGTATTTATTTCCCACTGGTTTAGTTGGGTATTTTAGTAATTCATATTCTAAAGCTGAAGTATCTGGGAATTTTATATAAATACGTATACCTGAATATACTTGCCAACCTGGTCCCCACTCGGGTTTACTTTCGAATGTACTGAATATGTCTATGTTCATCCTGTCCGCTTTGGATTTTGTACCGAATATCTTATTTGTGAAACCCAGTACTACATTCTTAATAATAGGATAAAACTTAGGATCATACTCTTTGTACATATTGTAGCAATAGAGTCTAGTAGCTCCGATTAAAAGCTCTATCTTATCGTTTGTATACATAGCCTGGTATACTATAAGATTCTATCGTATATGAAGAAGTTTGAGGGATCCTTAGTGAATGAATAGGTTTTAGTGTTGAACTCTTTATTGATCACCACTATATCTCTGTTACTTAACTTCTCTAATTCATCCAGGTAATCGAATACATCATCAATTATCCCCAGATTTGCAATGTTTGTACCATCTGAAAACCCGAGAAGCATACCAGGACATATATCATCCATTACATCCAGTTTGATGTATTTCCCATCTTTGCTTATGGTATCTTCCCATTTACCATTATCGGCATATTTGAATAGATTGCACCAACCAGTTATGGTATGAATCTTTATTTTAGTAGCACTAGCTGATACTGATAAAGCTACTTTTGAATTAGTACATAACCATCCCTGCCGGTTTACATTTGTATCGGTGAATACTATGTCTTCGTGATACGGGGGGTAAGGTAATCCGAATACCATCATTTTTCTACCTTCTTTGAGTAACTGATTTACTCTTTCAACTACCTGAGTAGCATTAAATACTGGCTTTCCTTCCATAGTGAGTGATTCTTATTATAAGTTGAACTGAACTTCTGCTTTATAATCTGGATCAAAATCCAACTTAAATGGTATCCCCAAGTAGTGAGGACAGGGATTATGCCATATATGATGCTTACCTAATTCATCTGAAGCATTCATTATATTATTCTCCCCAGAGATATAAAACTTTATCTCTCTATCATCAGAGGTTATTGCCTTCAAATAAACTTTTACAGTTATTGTAACCTGTTTCTCTTGTGTTTTAACGATTAAGTCCATAGCCTTTATTTTTTATGGTCTATACCTTTATTTCTCTTTATGCAAATATAATAAAATTATACTTAATATGCAAATAAAAGTTAAAGGTTCTAGTCTTCTATTTCTGGGTCTATATCTTCGTAGGCTATGTTTTCTTCGATTTCTCGTCTGATTTGGTGATGGTCTTCATCAAAAGCATTTAAGGCACCATGGTAGTCTCCAGTTACGCTATCCAATTCGGCCCTTTTGATATTCAATCCTTCCTTATCGCCTCTATTACCATCTTGTTTAGTTGCAACTACTACAGGCAATTCCTTGAAGTCATATTGATTCTCTACATATTCTATCTCTTTGATACCACCATTGTCGGCTAATTCTTTTTGTATCATAGCCATAGCTTCATCTCTAGTAAGAGATTGATCTTGGGTATCAACCGTATTGAATTGATTGTTCTGTTGAGCAAATATATTTACTGTACCTCCGCCTGATATAGCTCTTACTAAACTCTGAAGAGACGTAGTGGATTGTTGCTTTAATCCCATAGCCTTATTGACTTCAGAAGTAATGAATGGAGCATACCTTCCTCCCTGAGAATCCCTGAGTAATTGTACCTGTTGGCTTATTTCCATACGGTCTTCAAGTGCCCATGATATACAAGCTCCCATTAATGAATCAGCAATCTCATTCATCTTGCTACGGTCAAATAAACCGTTGTCTAGAAACGTTTGTTTCATTTGCATCTGAACTATTGCGGGTTCACATATAAGAAAATCTGCTAGTTCATTTACTGAATAATATCTTGACCAAAGTTTTCCATTATTCACTATCCATATATGGATTATGAACTTGATCAAATTCTTCATAGCTTCATCATCGCCATTGTTAGCTTGTATAGCCAATTGAGTTATACCAATTCCTCTTGGGAACCTTTGAGCTATTTTTTGTTCTTTCATAGTGTTGTATTTTGGTATCTAATAGTTGATCTATTAATAACCAAATAAAAGGCCCTTACCAAATAAAGGGCCTTTTAGAGTTAACTATTTAATAATCAGGTTGCTGGATCACTGAATTAGGCTTACCTTCAATTTTGAAGAGCTTAGGGTTATTTTATATTCCCCAATATGACATTCAGCTTTAAGCTGGTTACTCATAGCAAAAAGTTCTGAAAATAGCTTTTGTACATGTATGGGATATACTATCTCTATATCCACTGAACTAATACTATAGCAAAAGCTTATATTTACTTCACTTTCACCAGCTCCTTGATAGAAGTTTACAATTTTATCCTGGGCCAATTTGGCAATTTCTAAAATGGTCTTCATAAAATCTTAGTAACTTTAGAGTCTTGTATTATTAGGAATTATCTCTTCATATTAGGCTTATCTTTCATTTGCTTTTGTTTTCTAGCCATACTTTGTGCAGCTCTATAAGCTATTATTGCTTCCAAAATGGGTTTCATTCGCTTTTGTTTTGCCTTTTCCTCTTTCTCCTTGGCCTCTAATTCTGCCTTAATCTTTTCATCCCTTTCAATGGCCTTTTTCCTTTTTTCTTCCAATTCTGCATGTAGATTGGGGAAAAGGTTTGCTCTAATAGGAATTACATGTAAGGCAAAGAATGCAGAGAATAACTTTTCAGAGAATGGCTCACCAGCTTTCTTATTAGAAATACTCCGGAATTTATCCTGCTGTTCTTTTACTGCATGAAGGAATTTTTCGTATGTGAACTGAACCTTCATTTTTTGGCAGGCAGTTATCATTGCCTCAATACGGTCCTTAAACTCCTGGCCAAAGGCCTCCATGAATTTTTCCCGGTTGAAGTTGTAATTTTCTCTATCCAACTTAAACTGTTTTACATACTCATTGGTCTTCATAGTGTTTTATTATTTACAAATTATTGATTTATTAAGTGTATTAATGATTGTTCTCTAGATACTACCTGAAAAAGATATCCTACCAGGTTATCTTCCCAGTATGATAACCACATGTGATTTTGAAACCTGAACTTATTCTTCTCTTCTACCGATATATTCTTTGGCATCCCAGTAATATATAATAAATGAGGCCCATTTGTGTTCTCTATAAATACTGGATACCTTAAATTTTCGTCTACCTTAAAATATCCCTTGATAGCATAATCTGGAAGATACTGACTAGACCTTATACTGCAGTCAAATGCCAAATCTTCTACCTTATATATCTCTGGGTTTACTGGTAATTCATTATAGATATTATCAATATTGGTAGTTTGAAGGTAGTAAGTTATCCTTGATTTATCTAGCGTTACGCTTTTTACTTTCTCTGGAAACATTAATTTTTTTTTCTTTTATTGGTACATAGTCTTCTATATCATCCAGCCGATTAGTTACCAAGGCATATACGAATAACTTAGCAGAACGGAAGAAGAATCTCCTTATATTCTTCTCAGTAATGTAGTAATCATATAGCCTAAAAAACTTCTTCTGATGCCTATGTTTCAGATTTCTCTGTGTAAGATATGCTCTTAGAACTTCTTTATGTAATTCTAACAATTCATGATCTACTTTCTGAATTGCTTTCTCTGGTAAGCCAACAATCATAATCTTTCATAACATTAAATGATCATTATACTAAGGGGCCAGGACTTAATAATTAGCCCTGTACCCCTCTCCTACTATGAAAGATTAGATTGCAACTGATTCTTTTACGAATTGATTCTTATATTCAAGATACTCCTTCTTGGCTTTCTTGAACTCTTTAGAATCTTGGTTCTCGATTCTGAGCATTGCCAATTCCAGCCGGTGGATTTTATTTCTTACCTGCTGCCGGAACTTCTTTCTTGAAAGAGTGTCCTCGCAGTCTGCGGGATAAATATACTTTACTTCCCTTTTTGTTACTACCTCTTCTACGAGGTTGGCTTCCACCTTTTTCTTGGTTTTATCAACCAGTTTTTCTTTTTTGGTTTTCTTGACCTTCTTCTCTGAGGCCTTTTCTGTAGTTTCCTTTTCTTTGCCAACTACCTTCAGAGCTTTCTTTGATTTTTCGACCTTCTCAGCTTTTTCTTCGATGAGGTTATTGATACCCTCTACCAGATTGGTCTTTTTAACTTCCTGAGCCTTGGTGTTTTCTTCCTTTTTCATGGCTTACAATTTTAAATGGTTATACAATTAATTAAAGGTTGTTTTTATTTTTATTTCCTAATGCAAATATAAAGTAACTTTTTTATATGTGCAAATATTTTTATCAATTTCTTAGTGGTTGTGTTCTTGGTCTCTGGTGTGTTAACCTTTTATTGCTTTCCCTTTTATTGTTTATGCAAATATAGATATAAATATGAACCCCTGCAAATTATTTTGCTAATTATTTAAAGGTCTGTTCATGGCTTACTAGCTGATAGTTTTCTTAGTATAGCTTTGAACTGATTCATGTAGTGGCATTCCTTATTAGTACATTTACCGTCAGGAGTAATGTTTTCATTGGCACCACACTTTGTCATACCTGTTGCCTTATATGGACAACACTTTCTATGTGCTGCACATGCTGATTTGAATTCTACTGTACTCATTCGTAATACTCTTTTACTTTAGTTAAACGGCATTTGAATTTGAACGGCATTACATAGTCTCCCCACCATCCAGTTAGAGGTATAATACACCCGATAATGGCATAGTAGTAGAAAGTTTTTGCAACAAACTGCTGTTTCTCTGCATCCCAAAAATCATTTGTTCTAGCATCATCATCATTCTTAGGGTCTACATATACCCAATGATATGATATCCTTATGAATAGCCATTGAAATATCAGGATATTCATCCACCCTAATAGGGTTATACCGAATATCTTTTTCCATACCCAGCTGTTAGTTTTCTTTACTTCTTTTCCCATAATCCATAGGTTGATTTAACTTTCTTTAACGGATGAAAAATGTCTAATGATTCCCAAATAGATTCTGCTTGTTTTACTACTGCATCTTTAGCTTCCAGATGACTGCTAAAAGTTTTCCACAGTATTGGAATATAATTCAAGCAGGCATGCTTTGATTCTCCTGGTTTTACCCTTATGTAGAAGTAGACTTCATTATCAATTATTTGACCGATTGTAACTCTTTCAAACTTAATAACGGCTTTTGGTTTGAATCCATAAATACTTTTATGCCTATCGCCATTAACATACTTGTTCAATCTGAATTTAATTAGACCAGCCATATCAATCCATATTTCGTTCAAAGTATTCGTAAAAATCCACATCTTCTGTTAGTTGATCCATCAGTTCTTCTACTTCCATATCCAAATGTACTGAAGCTCCTGATACTTGCAATGTTATTCCAGAACCATAATTACTTGAAGATGATCCATAAAGATTTAATTCTTTGGGTCTATATCCTGTAACTTCATCTCTATAATGAATTATACCATTTTCGTAGTCATAACTTTTTACTTCTGATACATGTCTAGATTTATCCCAGTTTTTCCAATGAGGTTCTGAATCAGGAGTAGGGGGAACTGTTTGACCATCCCATAGTATGCAGATTACACTAAATGCCGATATTCCTATGATACCAGTTTTAACGGCTTCCCATAAAGTTTTTGCTTCATCTGGTTCTCCTTCTGGTGTGTAATACCTTTTCATAGCTTTTGGCCTGCATATTTATTCCTAATCCTTCTTTCAAATGATTTGCCTACTGATAAACCATTTTCAATATCATCCTTGAAAGTATTAAAATCAAACTCCGATACAGAAACATATTTGTATACCTTATTTCCCTTGAAAGTTATGGTTATATCCCTATTATCGAGGTCAAAAATAACCTTTTCAATTCTGGATGATCCCGTGGTATTAAATACTTCTTTCATCGTTATCGTCCTTTAAGCTCGAAAATATTAAGTCCCATAGCTACTACATTATTTTCCTTCCTCAATGCCTGGCAAGTAAATAAAATATCCCATAAAATGAATACTGAATCTGAGCTCATTTCCATTAAGTCTTCTTCCATCATATATAATGTACTCATGATAGTATTGAACCACCTTTGGTTTAGTCCATTTACTAACATGTTTTCAATATCATCATACCTATTATTAAAGGTATCTCCTTTCATCCTTTTAAAGGATTCTATATATTCCCTTGCCAATGATTCTACTGATTCTAGAGAAGTTCCATAACAAGGGAATATAATTTTCCATTTATCTAAGCTTTTATCCTCTAAAAGGGATTCTAGCGCCTGAATCTGCACATCCATAATTTGATTCCAGATATCCTGAGCAGATAAATGCCTTTGCAATTTTAACCTGATACAGCCTCGATTAATTTTCATCTTTTAAATTTATTCGTTATGCAAATATAATATTTCTAATTATAATATGCAAATTAAATTCAGTGGTGTTATATGGGTATATCTAACAAATAACCCCGAACCTGAGTATGATCCGGGGCATTAGAGGTTTACAGATTGCCTAATCTATTAATCCTCCTCTTTCTTGGCCTTCTTTTTCTTCTTATCCTTTGAAGCCTTCTTTTCTACCTTTTTCACCTTTACAGGCTCCTCTTTCCTCTTAAATGGAATAACTGGTTTTTCTTTTGCCAAATTTTCAGCATACTTCTTTCCTTCCACTTCTGCCTTTTCCTTAGACATAGTTTTCAGAAGAGTACGCATCTTCTGACGATACTTCTTTTTCTGATCAGAAGTCATTTCCTTGCCATCAACCTTCGGGTAGTCATAAGCATTGGGAGTGCTAGTTACCTTCTCTTTCTTGGGATGAACTTCTGGCTTTTTACTCTTACGCTTTTCGTGTCTCTCAATTGCCTTCTCCTCATTCAATTCACGAGCCTTTTTGTTTCCCAGGTTAATGATATCAATCCAAGCCTGGATTTTCTTACCATGTTTCTTGTGGCCTGTCCAATCTTTTTTAGGATCAAGATTGTTCTCTTCCATGTAGGCCAGCATTTCCTTCTGAGCCTTGCGTGCTTTACGAGCAGCCAGGTCATTCTTACTAACTTCTTTTGCCATTGTAGTTGAGTTGATTAAAATGAGTTTTGATTACCTTTACATGATTATAGTTTAGTCAAGGAGTTTTTGGTTTGCACTTCCTTTACCTCTGAGATAATTATTTCTCTCTTTTGTAAACTAGCCATTAATTTAAGGTGAACAATGGCATCCTCTTGAGATATGTTGGTATATACTATCCTGAATCTATCACTAGTGTTCTTATCTTCAAAGGTTATAGTTATTATATTACCATTTGTGAGATCTCCTATCCTCTTCACTAGTGACTTCACCTTGCCTAATTTTAAGGTTCTATCCTTTATTAAGGCTTGCTTTTTTCCAGGTGATAATCCTGGTATTGATAACCTTATATCTATATCCTGAATTAACTTACTCAGGTCCTTTATACGATAGATCAGCCCCTTTACTGACGAGTTAAATTGTCCCATTTTGGTTTTTGAATAGAGGTATCACTTCCTATTTTCTGGGCATATATTTCAATCAAATGCAATGTTCTAGAGATAATATATTCCGCCATCATTCTATTTTCTTCTGAAAGATCTTTTTCTTCCTCTAGTAACAGCTGGTATGATTGCAATTGATTACATAATGCCAGGTATATAATATCGTCGTCTTCTTGCATATATTTCTATACAAAATGGGGAGGTTCACCCAGGCTACTTGGATGACCTCCCCTGCATGACTCAAAAACTGAAGTCAGAATCGGTTATTTGGCATAAAGCCTACTCCTCATCTTCATCATCCTCATCGTCCACGATTTCCTCGGCTTCCTTGCCTTTCTTACCCATACCGGGCATCTTCGGAACAAGGTTCCCGTGCTCCTTCTTGGACTTAACCGATACGCCAGGGATGGTCTCATTCGAGACAGCAATTACCTTACCATCCTTATCGGTTACTACCGACGTAATGAGGACACCGTACTTACGTACGTTCATGGCAAAGGTCTTTACTACGTTACCACCACCAAGGTCGATAATATCGCACTGCTTGCTGTTGGGTCGCTGACCAGGTGCCCGGTTCTTGAGTCGCTCCTTCATGGCCTCACGTTTGGCCTTCTTCTCCTCTGCGGTCAATTCCTTCTTACCGCTTTTCTTAGTCTCAGTTTTTGCAGCCTTTGCTTCTACTGCCTTTTTCTTAGTTGCCATATCTTTAATTTATTTTATGGGTTTCTTTGAAAAAGGGAACTTCAAGTTTATTGCCTATTATCACCTATGAAATTTAACTATATTGTAACTTGAAGTTCCCTTGGATTTGGTTATAGTCGGAATTACCTTTACTTCTTCTTTTTCTTAGTGTCTTTCTTAGAAGCAGCCTTTGCCTTGGGCAAAGCAATACCCAACTCCTTAGCTACTGCCTTACGAAGTTTCTCTACATCCTCTTCATCAAACTCATCAGGATCTGTTTCGAGTTCCTTGTCATCGCAAAGATCTTCAAGAGCCTCAAAATCCATTTCGGCCAGATCCTCGGGAGTTACTTCATCATCGTCATCAGATTCCTCTTCGTCATCATCTTCATCTTCGTCCGAATCTTCAGAATCATCCTCTTCGTCATCATCATCACCTTCTTCCTCATCTTCATCTTCGTCCGAATCATCGTCATCAGATTCCTCAGCTTCTCCGCCAAATACATCTTCAGAATCTTCAGCCGAAATAGGAGTCAGAAGTGCATAGGAACCGTCATCATACTTGATGAGAATTACACCATTAGAGAGAACCTTGCGTTCTACCTCTTTTGCTGCTGCAGCTTTTTTCTTTGCCATAATTGAATTAATTAAAAAGTTGTTTGAAAACTGTTTGATTGATTATAGTTTTGTAATAAACTTTTGAGTATATATCTCTTTATTTTCTTGGACAGCTATAGCTTTCAAGAATACGTTTTTATCTCTGATAGCCTCCAACTTTTGAGTAAATTCGTTTTGATCTTTTACCTCAAAAGGTTCACCCTCTTGAGTAAAATTATCATCAACTGCCTTATCTGTTTCTGTATAATACTTTTTAACTCCCACTATGAGCTTTATACCATCCCATGGATTTTCAGGCTCTTTCTTTTTTACTACCGTCATTTAGCTATTCCGTTTTTATATGCAGTGTAATAGATTCTAGTATATCCTTCTTGTCCTATACCTGAATTTAGAGCAATATGAATATCCATATAACCTTTTTTATATGCCCTATAATCATGAGCAAAATGTTCAGGATATATATAGTAATCCCCACATACTTTTCTGTTAGTTACTAAATAAGCATACCATCCTGTCTTCATTTTCATAGGAAACTCTGACATTGGAACAAATCCCTGAATTAATAGTTCTTTGAGAATAAACTCTTCTTTTAGGAGTCTCCTTACTTGTGGCATATCACCCAGTCTTTGGGATACTGCCTTTTTATATTCATCCCAATGTCTTTTAGTCCATCTGATAGAACTTATGGTAGACCGTTTAGTTATGGATTTATATGCAAGAGCTACTTTTATTTGACCCCATCCCAAATCACTCTTCTTTGTAAAGAGTTTTCTTTCTTTTAGACTCAGTCTCTTTAGCCTTCGATAGCTTAACAAGCTTTTCTGGAACAGCTTTGAGTAAAGTTCTATATTCTTTTGCTCCATAATTAAACTTCTCTACCAGATTTATAAAGTATTTCTCTTTTTGTTGTGAACTAAGTCTTTTCTTTCTAGCAAGTCTTTCACCAAGAGTTCTTTGAGCACTAGATTTTGCATTTCTATATGCCTCAGTAAGCAGTATCTTAGAAATCGGCTTTTTACGTTTTCCACCTATCAAAAGAGATTTACCTATTACAAATTTCTTTTCTAAGGCAGTCTTTCCTTTTATCCAATGAACTGATCTTAGGTTTTCTCTACCGTAATAAATTAAGAACCTTTGTCTAGCAGCCTTTAATGAATAAAATCCCTGTAATACTACCGCTGGTTCCCCCTTGTAATTATAAGACCATGGATACCATTTATGGAGATATATCTTGACATCCATCTCCCTTATTAACTTACCATGTCTCCTATGAAAATCAGCTCTTCTCTTTTTCTCGAAGTAATAAGCTCTTACATCTGGAGGCAATGAATCTGGATCAATTGCTCCATTTACTACTGTAGCCTCTTTAATACATTCTTTGTATCTATCTAGAAAACGTTTATCTCTTTGCCTATACTTATGGATCTTTATCTTACCCATAAGTACTTTTCTCAGCCACAGCTGCTTAAAATATATACTGGAGTTATTTATTATAGCAGGTGGTACCCATGGTATACCAAGCTTATAACAAGCTTCCTCAAAATCATCATGACTATGAAAATACCATATTCTTGGCATATATACCTATTCTTTCTTTTGTTTACGGAGTGCTGCCCTATACCATTGCTGAATGGACTTCTCTTTAGCATCCGGAAATTTCTTTTGTACTCTTCTGATAATACGATCTATTGGTAATTCTTTATATGTTAACTCAAAAACACATGATTTCTTAGTTCCTTTCCAAAGACCGTTATCATCCTTTTCTTTCTTGGGTTTCTTTGGTTTCTCTAATCCTTTAATCCTCTTTGTCTTCTTCTGCTTTGTTACAGTATCCTCACTGATAAATCCGAGATTAAGTTGATAACTTCTCATTGGATCATCTTTAGCATAACCTGCTAATTCAAGTTGATTATCCATCCACTTATCATATTCATCAATGAGGGAATTGTCTGGCTTATTATTCGAATGATGAATATATGAAGCCAACCCATTGTAGTCTGCAGAACAAGCATCTGGGAATGGCATACCAAGAGAAACTGCCCTTCTCTTCATATCTTTGTAGGTCATATTTTCTAACCCACTACCCATTACCTTGATCTTCTCTTTGTTTAGTTTTAAGGGCCTTTTGTCCTTTTTCTTTCCTTTGCGCATATCTATATAAGTATAAAATTATATTTTTATTTCTTCATTGCAAATATAAATATAAACAAATTTATCGAAGTTACAAAATATCTGTATAAAAATTCTAAGAGTTTGATACTAGATTCCTCTTCCTGTGTAATTTATAGGCAGTATCTAGAGTCTCACATGTAAAATCCATGTTATTTATTGATTTGTAGTTAATAGATTTCTGGATTATTTCTCTGTACTCTTTCCAGAACTTCAATCCACCTTTACTATCAACAGTTTTTTCAAAGTATCTTGTCACCAAAAACCCGAAAGTATCTGCAATAGTTTGACTTTCGAATATGTATATCCTTAAATCTGTTATAGCCTTAATAACATCATCGGATTTTTTTATGGGCATTACACCATACCCTTCTTCTGGAAAAAGTTCATCTGAAACTATAGCTGTAAAATACCTTCTACTTGATGGACCATTTTTCCAATACTCAGTTATCAATTGCCTTATCTTGAAATCTGGTATTCTATGAAGGTATGATAAATATACCTTATCCTTCTTGGTCGATCTTCTTTTGTATGCAGTGGGAGCTTGCAATATTCTTGGTAATATCCTATAATTATTCCACCTATCAAACTCAAGAATCAGAGCATATAAGTCTTTATCCCACTTATTCCCTGATTCTTTAAGCCTTTTCATATTGGTTATTATTCTTGAGTTAGTTATGGATGTTAATAACCAAGATGAATCTCCTGAGTGTATTTTTGCTTCTTCCTTTGATAATCTTTTAATCATTGCCCCGAATAAGTAATCTCTGAACCTTGGCTCAATGGGTGATTTTGGGTTTACCAATGATGGATGTAATTCGAAGTAGTCAGAGAACAACTTAAAAAACTTTTCTGCCCTTGCCTTAAGTTCTAAATACTTATAATGAGGCATCTTTAAAATTTCTCCAGCTTCCCAAGTTGATAGACCTTTCCCTTGTATGAACATAAGGCTATTCTTTTCTGCATCAGTCAAACAATCCCAAGCTAATTCTTGATGTCTTTCCATATTCAGTATTGTTTGTTCATTAGAATTTCTTCTGTACTACCATCTGGTATTTGTGACAAATCAACATCGTAGTCTGCAGAATACATTTTATATTCATCTGACTCATGATAAGCAGAGTATAGTACATTT
>ERZ826220.659-NODE-659-length-39387-cov-9.105258_pt1 | contig 39387 bp, 30 predicted proteins | sample MGYA00519927_ERZ826220 | MGnify/ENA primary metagenome ERZ826220 (study PRJEB31778, sample SAMEA3449225) | human gut metagenome | biome: human gut; feature: human-associated habitat; material: faeces | place: United Kingdom | collected 2010/2012 ... | reverse complement strand
CCATTCTGCACACCACCTCTACATCATCTTTGTGCTTGTTATTATAGACGATACACCTATAATTGTCAATAAATAAAGACATTAAGAGCGGCGTGTCTGCGATGATTCTCTACTTCATTGTGCGCTGACCATCTTACCGATATGCATCCGGTCTTAGAGGTCTTTGTTGATTGCGCCGCAAAGGGGACAGATTACAGCTTCTGTGTTCATTGGATGCTCATCTCCGCCCTAAGGATTTGATAAACTGAAAAGAGGTTGGTATCAAAATGTGATACCAGCCTCTTCAATAAAAAGTTTCAAATTATTTAGGAAAGACGAGCAATAAAAAGTATCCGAGAGCGTAAAGTCCGCCATAAAGCAGGCCAAATCAGCCGAGAATTTAGTTCAAGTCCTGCCTAACGCTCTTAATTGGCTTTGTGTATCTATAAAACACGCTTTGAAAAAATGAGCCATAAAAACGGTGAAACCCCTGATTTCTCAAGGGTTTCAGGTGAGTGTATCTATTTTGGTCACTCAAGATGGTTGCGGGAGGAGGACTTGAACCTCCGACCTCCGGGTTATGAGCCCGACGAGCTACCAGCTGCTCTATCCCGCGATATGGAATTGTGGAAATACTGGTGCCGGTGACCGGACTCGAACCGGTACAGTATCGCTACCGGGGGATTTTAAGTCCCCTGTGTCTACCTATTCCACCACACCGGCGGATATCGGCAACGATTAATATACCATATTTCGGTCACAGTGTCAACACCTGAAACGAAAAAATATAGCGAATGTTCCGTCGAACGGCGGCGAGGGGAGAAGTTTCGATGGACAAGCCCCGGTGCGTTTGCTATACTGAGAGCAGAATTTCCGCTCTTGCCGGCTTGTTCCGGCGAGGGGAGAGGAGCCGAGACTATGCCGCACATCATCGAAGTGACCGACCTGGCCGCGCCGGAGCTGGACGTCTACGCCCGCCTGACCGAGGCGCAGCTGCGAAACCGTCTGGAGCCGGACAAGGGCGTTTTCATCGCCGAGAGTCCCAAGGTCATCGCCACCGCGCTCGACGCAGGCTATGAGCCGCTCTCGCTTTTGATGGAGCGGCGGCACATCGAGGGCGACGCGCAGCCCATCCTTGCGCGCTGCGGCGGCATTCCCGTCTACACCGCCGAACGCGAAACGCTCGCACGGCTGACGGGCTTTGAACTCACGCGCGGGGTGCTGTGCGCCATGCGCCGGCCAAGGCTCCCGAGCGTGGAGGAGGTCTGCGCGAGGGCGCGGCGCGTGGCGGTGCTTGAGGGCATCGTGGACCACACGAATGTGGGGGCGATCTTCCGCTCGGCGGCGGCGCTCGGTATCGACGCGGTGCTGGTGACGCCGACCTGCTGCGACCCCTTTTACCGCCGCGCGGTGCGCGTGAGCATGGGCACGGTCTTTCAGGTGCCGTGGGCACGCATCGGCGAGGACGCCGCCGACTGGCCGCAAAAGGGCGTCGAGCGTCTGCACGCGCTCGGCTTCCGGACCGCGGCGATGGCGCTGACGGACGACTCCGTAAGCATTGACGACGCGCGGCTCGCTGCCGAGCCGCGGCTGGCGATCGTGCTCGGCACGGAGGGCGACGGCCTTTCGCCGCGCACCATTGCCGCGTGCGACTACACGGTGAAGATCCCCATGGCGCACGGCGTGAATTCGCTCAACGTGGCGGCGGCGAGCGCCGTGGCATTCTGGCAGCTTCGGACAAAATGAGGACCGAATACCAAAGCCTATAAGAAAACGCTCCGACCGAAAATCGGTCGGAGCGTTTTTATCGGCGGAAGCAGTGCGCGGAGCCTTGCGCTCAAGCGGTCTTCCTGCTCTGCACGGAGCGGATGACCAGCAGCGTGCCGATGACCATGACCACGCCGATGGCGAGGCTGATGACCACGTTGCGGATGAACGCTGCGAGGATGTAGTTCACAAAGCAGATGGCAGCCACGGTGACGGCGTAGGGGATCTGCGTGGAGACATGGTCAATGTGGTTGCAGTTTGCGCCGGCGGACGCCATGATGGTGGTGTCGGAGATGGGGGAGCAGTGGTCGCCGCAGACCGCACCGGCGAGACAGGCGGAAATGCCCATGATCTGCAGGTCGGGAGCCGCGTTGAAGATAGGAAGCACGATGGGGATGAGAATGCCGAAGGTGCCCCAGCTGGTGCCGGTGGCGAAGGCCAGCAGGCAGGCGACCACGAAGATGATAGCGGGCAGCAGCATGAAGAGGCCTTCGGACGCCTGCTTCATCAGACCCTCCACATAATCGGCGGCGCCGAGGAGACCCGTCATGCTCTTGAGGGAGACGGCGAAGGTGAGGATCAGAATGGCGGGGACCATGGCGTTGAAGCCCTTGGTCATGCAGCCCATAGCGCCCTTGAAGGTGATGACACGGCGCGCGCAGAGGTAGATGATGGACAGGACCAGCGCAATCAACGCGCCCCAGGGCAGACCCACAAAGGCATCAGTATCACCGAAGGCTGCGATGAAGTCGCCCGCGTTGGTCTCAGGATCCCAGAAGCCGCCGACGTAGATGAGGCCGATGACGCAGAAGATGATGAGCAGGATGATGGGAATGAGCATATCCCACATATTCGCGCGGGAGGAGCCCTCCTCCTGCTCCTCGCTCAGCGCGCCGAGGTCGCCGGTCTGGGCAGCCTTGAGCTCTGCCGCGGCCATGGGACCGTAGTCCACACCGAGAACGACCATGGTGATGACAAACACGATGGTGAGCAGAGAGTAGAAGTTATAGGGAATGGCCTCGATGAAAAGCTGAATGCCGGACACGCCGGTGTCGAGCTTCGCGGCGACGCCAGAGACGGCGGCCGCCCACGAGGAGATCGGCGCGATCATGCAGATCGGCGCGGCGGTGGCGTCAATGAGGTAGGCGAGCTTCACACGGGAGATGCGCTGGCTGTCGGTCACGGGGGTCATGACGGAGCCGACGGTGAGGCAGTTGAAGTAGTCGTCGATGAAGATCAGCACACCGAGGGCGAAGGTGGCGAGCAGCGCGCCGGCCTTGGAATGGATGTGGCTCGCGGCCCAGCGGCCGAACGCGGCGGAGCCGCCGGTGGCGTTGACGAGCGCGACCATCACGCCGAGGATCACGAGGAAGAGGAAGATGCCGGCGTTATCGGCGATGGCGGCGGTCAGACCGTCGTTGATGATGGTGTCGAGCGCGCCGATGGGGCTGAAGTCCGTGGCGAGCAGGGCGCCGACGACGATGCCGATGAAGAGGGAGGAGTAGGTCTCCTTCGTCAGCAGGGCAAGGCCGATGGCGACGATCGGGGGAACGAGGGACCAGAAGGTGTTGACAAACATGAGGGATTCTCCTTTCGTGCGTCTGCACAAAAAATTTAAGCCATGATGCTTCCATCATGACTTAAACACAACACCCTTTGCAAATACGCTTTCGGTCGTATTCCGATCATGACAGCTCTCCGCCTTTCGGCGACAGTCCGACGGATGTTATCCCCCGGCCCGGTGAACGCACGCACAGGAATCCGTGTGTCCCCTCGGCGGCCGCCCCTTTCGCTCTCCGGTTCCTGCCGGTCATGCAGAGCTACTGATGTTGGCCGCGCCTCTATCAAGACTTATTAAAAACAAGGACAGTATACACCCTCACAGCGTTTTGTCAAGAGAAAATGTAAAATTTTTGTGTCTTTTTTTGGTCATTCCGCGAATTCTGCCGCTTTCGGTGGGGTTCAGCTCTGCGGTCCCATGCAGAAGCCACGCGCAAGACAGCGTCCCAGCATCTGCACGAAGGTCACATGGCCCACGTCCTCGCCCGCGAGGATGGGCAGCTCGGCGACCGTGTTCCCCGCCGCGTCGCGCACCGTGAGCTGCCCGAGCGTGTCGCCCGCGTATACCGGCGCGGCGACGCTTTCTGCCAGCGCGACTTCCTTCGTCAGGCCGTTTGCCAGCGTCTTTTCCACCAGCAGGGTGTTCTCGCTCGTGAGCACCGGTTGCACCGTGCCGCGCACGCCGAGCGTCACCGGTACGGGCGGCAGCACCTCGTCGGGCGTGACGGTCACGAGCGACCAGGTCGAAAAGCCGTAGTTGAGCAGGCTCTTGGCGTCGGAGAAGCGCTCGTCGCTCGTCTTGCCCTTGAGCACGACCGCGATGAGCTCCATGCCGTTTTTCTCCGCCGTCGCGCTCAGGCAATAGCCCGCCGAGCCGGTCGAGCCGGTCTTGAGGCCGGTCGCGCCGTCGTAGAAGCGGATGAGCTTGTTTGTATTTACGAGCATGGACTCTCCGCCGCGCAGCGAATCCATCCAGACGGTCGTGAATTGCCGGATGTCGGGGTGCCTGAGGATCAGCTCGCGCGACATGAGCGCGATGTCATAGGCGCTTGTGAGATGCCTCTCGGCGGGCAGGCCCGTGCAGTTGACAAAGTGCGTGTCGTTCATGCCGAGCTCCTGCGCCCGCGCGTTCATGCGCTCCACGAAGGCGTCCTCGCTGCCGGCAAGATGCTCGGCGAGCGCCACCGCCGCGTCGTTGCCCGAGACGATGCACACAGCCTTGAGCAGGTCGCGCACCGTCATCTGTTCGTTCTCCTTGAGCCAGATCTGGCTGCCGCCCATGCCAGCCGCGTGCGCCGAGCCCGTCACCACGTCGTCGTAGGAGAGCGCGCCGGAGTCGATGGCCTCCATCACCAGCAGCAGCGTCATGATCTTCGTCACGCTCGCCGGCTCGCGCGGCGTGTGTTCATCCTGCGCGAAGAGCACCGTGCCGGTCTGCTTTTCCATCAACAGCGCGCTCGGACAGCTCACCGCCGGCCCCACCGCCGCGGCGCTGACGCACAGGGCGAAGGCTGCCAGCAGAGAAAATACCGTTCGTTTCATGGGATGCACTCCTTTTTATGTCCTTTGCCCCATCCTATGCCGCCCGCCGGGGGCATATACGGAAAACTGTGCCGGCAGGCAAATTTCGCCTTGCATTGCGCGGGGAAGTCTGCTATAATAGCCTCACTTTGCAGGGTTAGTACATCGGTAGTGCATCGGCTTCCCAAGCCGAGAAGGCGGGTTCGATTCCCGTACCCTGCTCCAAAAAAGAAGCGGCTTGCAATGCAAGCCGCTTCTTTTTTGGAATCCCGGATCGGGAATTGAAATGCTTGGGCGAAGTGAATTCGCCCTCCGTCAAGGTTTTGCCGCGCAAAACGCTTGCGGCGGCGCACTCGCGCCGGCAGACGAAAACGCGCGAAGCGGCTTGCAATGCAAGCCGCTTCTGCTTTACTTGAAATACGCCACCAGCAGGTCGACGCAGGCGCCGTAGCTCTTGACGCCGATGGTGCCGTAGCTCTTGAGAAAGCCGTCGTAGACGGCGTTGGAGACCGTGTCCGCCAGTCCCTCAAACTGTGCCCAGTAGGCGCCGGAAGCGCGCAGGTCGGCGACCACGCGCTCGTCAAGCGTTTCGCGCACGGCGCGCCAGCGCTCCGCGTCGGCGGAATAGAGCGCGTTGGCAAGGTAGATGTAGCCCGACAGCGCGCCCGCGTAGCGGTAGGCGGCGTCGCCGCAGCGCAGGCAGGCGAGCACGGCGAGAAAATTGCACTCCTGCTCGCTCGCGATGCCGCGGCGGTGAGAAAGCTCATGCGCGACGGTGGTGGGCAGCGTCGCGGCGGGGAAATCGACGTTTACATTGCACTCGCCCGTGAACGGGAAGTAGAAGCCGGTGAAGCCCATCGCGCTCATCACGCGGGAAAAGCGCATGGTCTTGGGCGGCACGTCGGTCATTTCGAGGAACGGAAATTCCTCATACAGATTTTCGTAGATCTTCGGCGCGTAGGCGAGGATCTCCGCGCGGTCGCCGGCAAAGGCGCCGTCGGCGGCGCGGGGGACGTCTCCGGCGTATTCGTTCACCAGTGCGGCGAATTGCCGCGTCACGCGCTCGAGGTCGTCGACGGCGACCGGCCCGACATCGATGCCGCTTTTGTCGGTGAAGCTGTCAGCGTAGTAATTCGTACCCCAGAGCAGGCAAAAGAGCACATAGACGGTCAAAACCGCGTTCCCAAGCCCAAGCACGAGCGCGTAGACTGTGCCGCTTCTGTGCCGGCTGCGCGCGACGGCGCGCACACCCAGCACGAGGAAGGCGAGAAAGCCCAGCGCCGCAAGGACGTACAAACTTTCCGCGACGGAGAAGGGCACGCGCTCGCAGAACAGTCCGATCGCGCGGCGCAGCGGGTTTGTGAAGCCCTCCGTCAGGGCGTTCATAGCGCCTCGGCTTTGACGCGCGAGCAAAAAGGCCGCAAGGAACGTAAGGTCCGCGAGCAGCCAGAGATGCAGTTTTTTGTAATGGGAAAACAAGGCTTTCATGGCGTCAGTCGGCGGCAGAGAGCAGCTCGCGCGTGTAGGCCTCACGCGGGTGCTCAAAAAGCTCCTGCACCGTGTTTTCCTCCACGATGCGCCCGTCCTTCATCACCATCACACGGTCGCAGAGCTGATAGACCACGTTGAGGTCGTGTGAGATGAAGAGGAACGAGATGCCCAGCTCGTCGCGCACCGTGCGCATCAGCTCTAAAATCTGGCGCTGAATGGTCACGTCGAGCGCGCTGACCGGTTCATCGGCAATGATGAGCCGCGGCTTTTGGATGAGCGCTATCCCGATGGAAACACGCTGGCGCTGCCCGCCGGAAAGCTCGTTCGGCCTGCGCGTCAGGCATTCGGCGGGCAGACCGACCTTTTCCGCAATCTCCGCGACGCGGCGGCGCCGCTCGGCGGCGTCGTACTTGCCATAGATGCGCAGCGGCTCCTCTAAGCTCCAGCCGACGGTGTAGGCGGGGTTGAGCGAGGAGTAGGGGTCCTGAAAGATCATCTGCGGGCGCTTGGTGTAGTGGATGATCTCGCCCGTGTGGGTCTTGACCAGACCGAGGATATTCTTCACCAGCGTGGTTTTGCCGGTGCCGCTCTCGCCGACCAGCCCCAAAATTTCACCGCGGCGGAGCGTGAAGCTCACGTCGTGCAGCACGGTATGGTCGTGCCGCCGCCCATGCTCATCAGTGTCGCGGTACCAGCTTGTAAGGCTTTTGACTTCTAAAACAAGGTCGTCCATGGCGTTAACCTCTGCGCACGCGGCGCGGGATGGCGTTGATGAGCTCGGCGGTGTAGGGGTGCTGCGGCGCGGTGAAAAGCTGCTCGGGCGCGCCCTCCTCAACGATGTGACCGCGCTGCATCACGGCAACGCGCGAGCAGATGCGACGCACGACCTGCAAATTGTGCGAGATGAGCAGCATCGAGATGCCGCGCTCCCGATTCAAACGGCGCAAAAGCGCGAGGATCTGTGCCTGCACGGTCACGTCGAGCGCGGTGGTCGGCTCGTCGAGCAGCAGCAAATGCGGATCGGTGACGATGGCTGCGGCGATCATCACGCGCTGGAGCTGACCGCCGGAGCACTCGTGCGGGTACTTGCGGTAAATTTCCTCCGGCGCGGGGAGGTCCACATCGCGCAGCGCCTCGAGCGCACGCGCGCGGCGCTGCTCCTTCGTCAGCTGCGTGTGGACAGCCAGCGCCTCCTCGACCTGCGGGCCGATGCGCATGAGCGGGTCCATCGCGGTCATCGGCTCCTGAAAGACAACGCCGAGCTCGCGGCCCTGGATGGCGCGCAGCTCCGCGCGGGGCAGACGCAGAATATCGCGCCCGTCGAAGCGCACCTCGCCGGAGAGCGTGACCTTTTTGCGCTCGATGAGGCCCGAGAGCGTCATGGCGGTCACGGTCTTGCCGCTGCCGCTCTCGCCCACGAGCCCGACGACCTCGCCGTCGCGGATCGTCAGGTCAATGCCCGCCACGGCCTCGCGCGAGGCGCCGTGAAAGCGGACGTGCAGATCATGGATCTCGACCATGGGGGCATCTCCTTTCCGGAAAAATCAGTTCTCGCCGCGCTGCAGGCCCTCGCCGATCAGGCTCACGCCGAGAATCAGCAGCACAATGACCGCGCCCGTGCCGAGCGCGTACCACGGCGCGGAGTCGAGCATGCTCTGCGACTCCGAGAGCATATAGCCGAGGCTCGCCTCGTCGGGCGAAACGCCGATGGAGAGGTAGCTCATCGCCGCCTCGGCGAGCACGGCGTTGTTGAAGCCGATGGTGATGGCGGAGACGAGCGTGTGCCAGATGTTCGGCAGAATGTGGACAAAGAGGATGCGCGCGGTGGATGCGCCCATCAGCTCCGCCGAATGGACGTAGTTCTGCGTGCGCGCGCGGGCGAACTCGCTGCGCACGATACGCGCATAGCTGGGGATGAAGACAATGCCGAGCGCGAGCGTCATGTGCTCCCGCCCGCCGCCGAGCAGGCTCACGAGCACGAGCAGAATGAGAATGCTCGGAAAGGAGGCGAGCGCGTCGTTCAGACGCATGAGCACCTCGTCCACCCAGCCGCCGTACCAGCCGGTCAGCGCGCCGACGAGCGTGCCTACCACGGTGCCGATGGCGACGGTACCGAGCGCGATGAGCAGCGTGTCGCCCGCGCCGACCATGACGCGGCTGAGAATGTCGCGCCCGAATTTGTCCGTGCCCATCAGGTGCGCGGCGGACGGCGGCAGCAGGCGTGAAAAGTCCATGGCGTTGGGGGAGTAGGGCGTCCAGAAAAGGCCGAGGACAATGAAGCCGACGACCAGCGCCGTGAGCACGAGGCCCACGCGCAGGAAGGTGTTTTTTCTCATGCCGCACCTCCCGCTCCGGAGCCGAGCCGCGGGTCGATGCGCCGCGCGAGCAGATCGGCAAGGAGATTGCAGAGAATGACGGCGAAGGCCAGCAGCACAACGATGGCGCGCGCGACCGGCTCGTCGCGCCCCTCGATGGAGGTCAGCAGCAGCCGCCCGAGACCGGGGACGGCGAACACCTGCTCGATGACGACGCTGCCCGCGAGCAGATCGGCGACCGTCATGGCGAGGAAGGTCAGGACCGGCACGAGCGTGTTTTTCAGCACATGGCGGTAGAGAATGCCGCTGCGCGAGCGTCCGCGGCTCATGGAGGTGCGGACGTAGTCGCGCTGTGCCTCGTCTAAGATCGACGTGCGCAGGAGCTTGACCGTCATGGCGATGCGCGGCAGCGCGACGGCGAGCGCGGGGAAGAAGAGATAACCGATATAATGCCCCACGCCGCCCGCCGGGAACGCGCCCGCGATGAACAGATGCAGCACAAGGCCGAAGAGATAGGTAAAGAGGATGCCGGTGAAAAACGGCGGCACCGCCATCACGACCTGATTGATCACGGTCAGCGCGCGGTCGAGCCGACCGCCGGCATATTTGGCCGACAGCACGCCGAACGGAATGGAGACCGCCACGATGAGCGCGAACGCGAGCGCCGTGAGCGTCAGCGTGGGCCCCAGTCGCTGCGCGATGAGCGAGCTCACGCTCTGTCCGTAGCGGTACGAGGTGCCGAGGTCGCCGCGCAGCGCATCCCACAGCCAGCGGCCGTAGCGCACGAGAAGCGGGTCGTTCAGCCCCAGCTCGATGCGCAGGGCCTCAAGCCGCTCGGGAGTCGCCTCCGTACCGAGCAGGCGCGTCGCCGCGTCGCCGGAGAGGAGGGAGAAGGCAACGAAGGTCAAAAACGAGACGATCACCATCGTCAGCAGCATCGTTGCGATTTTTTTCGCTGTATAACGCATGGTGTTCGCCTCGCTTTGTCGGTCAGGGTGTCTGCCCTCGGATTTTCGTCAGGTGTAGGTCACGGTGCTCAGGTCAATGGCGTAGAGCGGGTAGAACCGGTAGCCGGTGAGACCCTTACGCACGGCGACGAGGTCCGCGAGGTCCTGAATGTAAACGTTCGCGGCGGTCTCGGCCAAAATTTCCTCGCAGCGGAGGTATTGGGCGGTCGCTTCCTCGTCGGTCGCGGCGCGGATGGCGGCGGCAAAGGCTTCATCGTATTCTGCGTTGGAATAATTTGTGAAATTATTACTCGCCGTAGAGGTAAAGCGTTCGAGCATGGCGCGGGCGGTCAGGGTGCTGGCATCCACGCCGACAACGGTAGCCTGATAGCGGCGGCCGGAATAGACATTCTCGAGCCAGCTCGCCCACTCGACGGGGTCGATGGTCACGTTCACGCCGATGGCGCGGAGCTGCTCGGCAACGACCTGCGCGGTGTCCATGTGCGGCTGGTAGTTGCTGGGAACGGTGATGGTGAGGTCAAAGCCGTCGGGATAGCCCGCCTCGGCGAGCATCGCCTTGGCCTTTTCCGTGTCATGCGGATAGAGGTCGGCAAGCTCGGGCAGGAAATACTTGCGGAAGTTGGGGTACATGCTGCTGCCGACCGCCGTGCCGTGACCGTCGGCCACAACGTCAAAGACCTGCTCGCGGTCGAGCGCATAGCACAGCGCCTTGCGCACCGTTTCGTTCGCAAGCGGCTCGTAGGCGTGGTTGAGATACACGGCCTGCACGAGGTTCATGGTGCCCTCGAGAATGTCAAAGCTCTCGGTGAGCTGGTTTGCCTGCGTGGCGGTCAGGTGGGCGCAGATGTCCACCGCGCCGCTCTTGAGCGCCATGACGAGCGCCTCGGCATTCTCATAAATCTGATAGGTGACCTTGTCCACCTTCGCGCTCTCGCCCCAGTAATCGGCGAAGCGCTCCAGCACAAGATTCTGCTGCGCGGCGCGGGAGATAAACTTGAACGGACCGGTACCGACCGGGTCCGCGCCGTCGGCGTGGTTCTCCGGTGTGATAGCCAGCGTCATGTAGGAGAGAAAATCGCTGTCGGCAGCCTTGAGCACAACGGAGACATAGTCGCTGCCGATGTCGATGGCGTCAATGTTATCCAGCGCCTCCCAGCTGCCGGACTGCATGGCCTTGTCGATCGACCATGCGACATCCATTGCCGTAACCTCGCTGCCGTCGTGGAACTTCACACCGGGGCGGAGATGGAACGTATAAGTGAGCTGGTCGTCGGAGACCTCCCAGCGTTCGGCGACGGCGGGGCTCAGGTTGCCGTCCGCGTCGGGCTTGACGAGCCCCTCAAACACGTTGAACAGCACCTCGCGGTTCGCGGCGGTGACGGAGGTATAGGGGTCAAGGCTGTTTTCCAGGTCCTGCGCGATGCCGACGACGATCTCGTTCGCGTCGCGCCGCGCGTCGGTCGTGTCGGCGTTCCCGCCGCAGGCGGCGAGGGAGAGGAGCAGAGTCAGGGAAAGAAACAGGGTGAGGATGTGCTTATTCATGGGATTCTCCTTTTGGTGTTGTGGTCGTGCCCGTCAAAACCCGACGGGGCTCAAATATCGCGTCGTCCGTCACGCCCTTTTTGCGCAGGGACGATTCACACAGGAAGCTCACGGCGGAGTGGATGCAGGCGAACACCGGCACGCCGAGGAACATACCCAGCACGCCGCCGAAGCCGCCGCCGACAAGGATGGCGACGACGATCCAGAAGCTCGAAATGCCGACGGTCTCGCCCAAAATTTTGGGGCCGAGGATGTTGCCGTCGAACTGCTGGAGGGCAATAATGAAAATGATAAAGTAGAGGCACTGGCGGGGGCTCACGAGCAGGATCAAAAACGCGCTGGGGATCGCGCCGAGGAAGGGACCGAAGATGGGGATGATGTTCGTCACGCCCACAAAGACCGCGATGATGGGCGTGTAGGGGAACTTCAAAATCGAGCAGACGATGAAGCACAGAATGCCGATGATGAGCGAGTCGAGCAGCTTGCCGCGCACAAAGCCGGAGAAGATGCGGTCGGCCTCGCGGGTGGCGCGCAGCGCGCGCTCATAGTGCGGCGCGGAGACGAGCGAGTAGAGCAGCTTGCGCGTGTGGAGGCCGAAGGTCTCCTTGCGGGCGAGGATGTAAACGGAAACGACGATGCCCACGAGCAGGTCCTTGGCAAAGACCAGCACGCTCAGCACGCCGCCGGTCACGGCGACGATGGCGACCTGCGCGCCGGGAATGACGGTGTTCTTCACCCAGTCGACCAGCTCGTTGTAGTAATCACGGACCAGCGTGAGCACGCGCTCGGAGATGTAGGGATTGTCCTCCACAAGCTGCGTGACCCAGGTGTAGATGGTGCGGTAATAGCTCTCGAGATTGGAAAAGAGCAGCGATACGCTCGCGACCAGCTCGGGGATCAGGATGCTGAAGAGCAGATACACGAGTCCCAGCGCAAGGAGCCAGGTCACAAGGATGCTCAGGCAGCGCATCAGTCCGGCACGCTTGGCGCCGAGCCTGTCGCGGAGGAGACGGTCGAAAAAGTCCACGATGGGCGTGAGCAGGTAGGCCATCGCAAGACCGTAGAGCACGGGCTTGAGGATGCCGAAGAGCTTTTCTATAAAAATAAACAGCACGCCGTCCTGAAAGAAGGTGTCGTAAAACACGAGAATGGCGCAGGCCGCGGCGGTAATGGTCACGCCCCAGCGAAGATAGGTTTTCTGCTTCATGTTTCCTCCCTTGCCCTCGGCCGGCACAGTGCCTGCCCGTATTCAGAATAGATCAAGCTTAGCATACTATGATTATTGTGGAATTGCAATAGCACAATTTCTGTGCTATACTAAAATTAACCGAATCTTCAAACTTTTTTTCGTTCGCAGAAAGGATGAATGCTGTGGAAAAGAAGCTGCTGTTCATCGTCAATCCCCGCGCGGGCAAGACGAAATCGCGCGCACCGCTGTTCGACGCCGTTTCGATCTTCTCCAAGGCGGGCTATCTGGTCCGCGTGGCGGAGACGCGGCGGCACGGCGACGCGACCGAGCTGGCCGAGCGCTTCGGCGGAGATTTCGATCTCGTCGTCTGCCACGGCGGAGACGGCACGCTCAACGAGACGGTCAACGGCATCATGCGCCTGCCGCGGGAGAAGCGTCCGCCGCTGAGCTACCTGCCCGGCGGCAGCACGAACGACTTCGCGGCAAGCCTGTCCATTTCCTCCGATCCCGCGCTCGCGGCGCAGAGCGCCATGCGCCTTCAGCCGCGCGACCTGGACGTGGGCGTGTTCAATGAAAAGAACTTCGTTTACGTCGCGTCCTTCGGCGCGTTCACGCGCACGGCCTACACCGTGCCGCAGGACATCAAGAATATGTTCGGCCACTTCGCCTATCTTCTCGAGGGCGTGAAGGACCTTGAAACGCTCTGCCCCTATCCCATGAAGATTACCGCCGACGGTGAGGTGTTCGAGGGCGAGTACCTCTTCGGCGCGGTATGCAACTCGACCTCCATCGCGGGACTGATGAAGCTCTCACCCGACGCGGTGGACCTGTGCGACGGGCAGTTTGAGCTGATGCTCGTGCCCGTGCCGAAAACACCGCTGCAGCTCCAGCGCACCATCCGCGCCATCGTTTACGAGGAATACGAAACGAGCAACGCGCTCATCTTCCGCCATGTCCGCCATGTCACGGCGGAGAGCGACGGCAGCATTCCATGGACGCTCGACGGCGAATACGCCCCCGGTGTGCCGAAAATCGAGATCGGCATTGAGGACAACGGGATACAGATGATGATCTGAGCCTGTGCAGAGGCTAAGAAACGCGCGGCGTCGCCGCGCGTTTCTCTTTTACTCGCTCGTGAGCTGGTAAACGCCCTCTGTATTGCCGAGCAGATACTGCGCAAATTCCACAGCCTGCGTGTCGGCCCCACCGTAGCGCACACCGTCTCCATCGTAGAGCCGCAGCACCGTCTGTGCCGTCTCGTCCGCACTGAGCTTTTCCAGCGCGGCAAGCAGCGCCGCAGCGAACTCGTCGCCGCCGACGATGGCGTCAGCGGTACTGACGGACACCGTCTCGCCGCCGACCGTGCAGCCGTAAATCTCCATCCAAAGCGCCTCATCCGGAGCCTCGCCGTGCAGCACCACAAGATCCGCAGTGGAGAACACCTCATCCGCGCTGACGTACTCTGTCAGGCGCGGAATGCTGTCCGCCATCATGCCATTGGCGTTCACGTCCATCATGCTGTCGAGAAACCGCCGGGCCACATCGTCATCCACAGGCACGGCGAACACGGGGTCGCTCCCATTATCCATCCAGAAGCTGCCGAGCAGCGTCTCCCACGCATGCAGCGCGCCGCCGTCCGCCGCGTCCTTTTCAAACGCCGCGCGCAGCGTGCGGTTCTGGTCGGAGGCCGGGAAATACAGCCCGACACGCTCCGTGTCGCCGGCGGGTTCCTCCGGCACAGAGACCAGCCGCAGCGTGTCCTTGTGCGCCAGATACGTCTCCATCGGCATGAAGCCGACCTGCACCGAGCCGCGCGCGAGCGCGTCGGCGGTGGCCTCGTCACTTGCGCCGAAGGTCACATTGACCCTGCCGACCGTCACGCCCTCGTCGGCGAGCGCGCCGATGAGCAGTGGCGGCAGCTCCTTCTTTAATTGCATCAGCGCGTCCGTGTCACGGTCGCCCGCAACAAATTCCACATTCAGCTCCGTGAGCGTGATGCCCTCCTCCGGCGGTGGCGTCGGCTCGTCGGGCTTGCTCGGGGTGGGCTCCTGCTTTCCGCAGCCGCTGAGCACGGCGAGCAGCGCAAGGGCAAGGAAGAAAGAAAACATACGCTTCATGGTCAGCGCCTCCTCACAGAATAAGCTGGAATGAAATCCTCTGGTGTGGCTATTATAGCATAGGGCGCGGCGGGAAAGTGTGACGATTTCATTACAAATCACTTGATAATCCGCAAAAGCATGGTATGATTGGAAAAACAGTCTTTTCGGGGAGGTGAGCGCGCCGTGACGGCGAGGAAAAACAGGATATGGCTCGTCGGCGCGCTGCTCGTGCTCGTGCTTTCGCTTTCGCTCGTCGGCTGCGCTGTGCGGGAGGGATCGGCAGACGATGGGCGGCTGCGCGTCGTGACGACGCTCTTCCCCTACTACGATTTTGCCCGCGCCATTGCGGGGGGCCGCGCGGACGTGACGCTTTTGCTCGCCCCGGGCCGCGAGGCGCACAGCTTTGAGCCGACCCCGCTCGACGCCGTGACCATCTCGCGCGCCGACGTCTTCATCTACAACGGCGGCGAGGGCGAGGTCTGGGCGGACGATATGCTCGACGCCGTGGGCGAGGACATCGGCACGGTGCTGCGCATGATGGACTTTGTCGATGCCCGCGAGGAGGAATTCTCCGAGGGGATGCAGGGCGCGGACAGCCACGACCACGCGCATGAGCATGACCATGACCACGACCACGAGCTTCACGACCATGCGGAGCATGACCATGACGACAGCGACGAGGTCGAGTACGACGAACACATCTGGACGTCGCCGAAAAACGCCATCAGGCTCTGCCGCGTCGTCGCCGACGCGCTCTGCGCGGCGGACGCGGAAAACGCGGATCTCTACCGCGCGAACTGCGAGGACTACTGCGCGCAGCTTGAAGCTCTCGACGCGGACCTCCGCGCCCTGCGCGCGAACGCCGTGCGCGATCTGCTGATCTTTGCCGACCGCTTCCCGTTTTTGTACTTCTGTGAGGAATACGACCTCCATTACCGCGCGGCGTTCCACGGCTGCTCGGGCGACACCGAGCCGAGCCTCGCCACGCTCAAGTACCTCATCGACAAGGTGAACGACGAGCACATTCCGGTCGTCTACACCATCGACCTGAGCAGCCAGAAGGTCGCGGAGGCGGTGAGCGAATGCACCGGCGCGCGCATCGAACGGCTGTGGTCGATGCAGACCGTCTCGCGCGCGGACTTCGACGCGGGCGAGACCTATTTAACGCTGATGCAGCGAAATTACGAGGCTTTGAAAGGAGGCTTGCTGTGATGGATCGGGATATTCTGCTTGCGTGCCGTGACGCAAGCCTCGGCTACGAGCACCGCGCGCTGCTCGAGCATCTGACGTTTATCGTCCGCGCGGGGGATTACCTCTGCGTGGTGGGCGAGAACGGCAGCGGCAAGTCGACGCTGATGAAAAGCCTGCTCGGGCTGCTTCCTCCGCTCGCCGGCACGATCGACTGCCCCGCGCAGCGCGCGGGCGCCATCGGCTACCTTCCGCAGCAGACGAGCGCGCAGCGCGATTTTCCCGCTACGGTGAGCGAGGTCGTGCTCTCGGGCTTTGCCAACAAGCGCGGGCTGCACTTTTTCTACTCCGCCGCGGAGAAGAGCGCGGCGCTGATGAACATGGGCAAGCTCGGCGTGCTGGAGCTGCAGAACCGCTGCTACCGCGAGCTTTCCGGCGGACAGCAGCAGCGCGTGCTGCTCGCGCGCGCCCTGTGCGCGGCGGACCGCCTGCTCATTTTGGACGAGCCGGTCACGGGTCTCGACCCCGCCGCCACGCAGGATCTCTATAAGACCCTGCGCTACCTCAACGAAAAAGAGAAGATGGCGGTCATCATGGTCACGCACGATATGCGCGGCGCGCTGCGCGAGGCGCGCACGATCCTGCACATCGGGCGCGACGGCTGGTTTTTCGGCACGGTGGCGGAGTATCTTGCCTCCCCCGCCGGCAAGCGGTTTGGAGGTGCATTGTGAGTCTGCTGCTGGAAATGTTCACCTATCCCTTTATCCTGCGGGCCTTCGCCGTGGGCATCCTCGTCTCGCTCTGCGCGGCGCTGCTCGGCGTGCCGCTCGTTTTGAAGCGCTATTCCATGATCGGCGACGGCCTTTCCCACGTCAGCTTCGGCGCGCTGGCGGTCGCGGTCGCCTGCGGCTTCGCGCCGCTGGCGTTCTCCGTGCCGGTCGTGGTGGCTTCGGCGTTCCTGCTGCTGCGCATCGCGGAGCACAGCCGCATCGGGGCGGACGCCGCCATCGCGGTGCTCTCGGCCTCGGCGCTCGCCATCGGCATTGTGGTCACGAGTCTCACCACGGGCATGACCACGGATGTGGACAGCTATATGTTCGGCAGCATCCTCGCCATGTCGCGCGGCGACGTGGCGCTCTCGGTGACGCTGGCGGCTGCCGTGCTGGCGCTCTTTATCCTCTTCTACCATCGGCTCTTTGCCGTCACGTTTGACGAGAGCTTTTCCCGCGCGACGGGCGTGAAGGTGGGCGCCTACCACTCGCTCCTCGCGCTGCTCACGGCGCTGACGGTCGTGCTCGGAATGCGCATGATGGGCGCCATGCTCATCTCCAGTCTCATTATCTTCCCCGCGCTCTCGGCCATGCGCATTTTCAAGAGCTTCCGCGCGGTGGTCGTGTGCGCGGGCGCGCTGAGCGTGGTGTGCTTCTGCGCGGGGCTGATCGCCTCGTACCTCCTCTCCACGCCGGTCGGCGCGAGCGTGGTGCTCTGCAACCTGCTCGTGTTCCTGCTCTGCTGCCTTGCGGGACGGAGATAACAAAAGAAAACAGCGAGACGCGAAGCCCTGCTTGAGGCTCCGCGTCTCGCTTTCATTATGAGAAGCTCGCGTGGAAACGATGTCAGATGACGTGGTACTCTTTAAGGAGCTTTTCGAGGTCGGTGCCCTCGATCTTGCCGAGCACCTTCTTGAGCGCCATTTTTTCCACGAGGTTCAGCTCCATGTCGATGGGCTTCTTGCCGTCGCGCAGCTTCACGGTCGCGTCGAGCAGGTCGCGCACGTCATACACGCTGCCCCAGACCTCGGGCACGCCGCGGTCAATGTTCAGCAGGGTGTAGACGGCCTCCATGCCCGTGCGCATGGAATACTCGGTGGTGAAGATGGTGTCGCGCGGCGTCTCGGCGAACTGACCGAGGAAGGCGAAGTTCACGGCTCCGTCGGGCACGACCTTCGGACGGTCGCCGTAGGCGCGCGGCATGAAGAAGGCGTCGATATACGGCATCATGACCGGCACGGTGTTGGCGCTGTTCTCCGCCATATCCTCGATCTGCTCGACAGGCACACCGAGGTGGTAGAGCCACTCCATGCAGATTTCCTTGCCGGTGCACTCACGCATGGGCTTCTTGACGAAGTCGCCGGGCTTGTCGGTGAAGAGGGAGTAGACCCACACGAGGCAGTGATCCTTGGGCTGAGAGCGGAACTGCGGCTGACGGTTGATGGTCCAGCTCATGAGCCAGGAGGAATCCTTCACGGTCACGATGCCGCCGGTGACGACCTTGCCGGAGAACGGGTCGCGCTTGCAGATCTTGGTGATATAGGGGATGATGCGCTGGTCGAGCGTTTCGACGGTGGCGCTCATCCAGTTGGTCTGCTCGGGATCGTAGCAGAACTTGTCGGGGTGGCCGAAGGCGGGGTCCTGTGCGGCGATCTTGCGCCACATATCCCAGCCGCCGCCCTCCTTGATCTCGGTGTTGTAGGGCGCGGGGGTGTTCTGGCTGCCCATCGAGGAGTTTTCCACACAGCCGCCGTTGGTGATGAACACGAGATCGTTCTCGGTGAGGTCGATGGCGCTCGCCGCGCCGTTCTCAAGGATGTCGATGCGCTTGGCGACCTTGCGGTCGCTCTTGCAGTCGAACTCCACGTTCGTCACCTGCACGCCGAAGTGGAACTGCACGCCGAAGCCCTCAAGGTACTTGACCATCGGCAGGATCATGGACTCATACTGGTTGTACTTCGTGAAGCGCAGCGCCGTGAAGTCGGGCAGTCCGCCGATGTGGTGGATATAGCGCTGGATATAGAGCTTCATCTCCAGCGCGCTGTGCCAGTTCTCAAAGGCGAACATCGTGCGCCAGTAGAGCCAGAAGTTGGAATTGAACACCTCGTCGTCGAAGAAGTCGGTGATACGCTTGTCCTGCAGGTCCTCGTTGGGGGTGAAGAAGAGCTTCATGATCTCCATCGCGCCCTTGTCGGAGATGTCGAACCTGCCGTCGGTGTGCGCGTCCTGGCCGCGCTTCTCGGTCGCGCGGCAGAGGGAGTAGTTGGGGTCGGCCTTGTTGAGCCAGTAGTATTCATCGAGCACGCTCACGCCCTCGGTCTCGATGGAGGGGATGGAGTGGAACAGGTCCCACATGACCTCGAAATGGTTGTCCATCTCGCGGCCGCCGCGCATGACGTAGCCGATGTTCTCAAATTTCCAGCCGTCGCAGGCGCCGCCTGCGGTGGGGCCTTTCTCAAGGATATGCACGCGCTCGCCCTTCATCTGTCCGTCGCGGACGAGATAGCACGCGGCGGTCAGGGCCGCCAGGCCGCTGCCGACAATGTAGGCGGATTTGTTGTCCACGCCCTCGGGCTTTTTGGGGCGGGCAAAGGCTTCATAGTTGCCGCTGGAATAATACATGGATCATTTCTCCTTTCGATCTTTCTGCTTTGGCCGCCGGCTCACGAAACACGTTCGACCCCGGGAGCCGGGCGACGGTAGGTTTTCCTTTTGATGGGGAAAGCATACCGCGCTTTTGAAAAAAGAACAATCGGCAGAAAACGCCCCGTGATAAAAAACTTATCACGGGGCGTGGAACTGTATAAAATTTTATCATTCCGCCGGGTTTGATAAAAGCGGCTTGTCCGTCCGCAGCCGCCCGAGCGCGGCGGAAACGCTGCCGTGGATGACCTGCTCGAGCCGCTCCACCATGAGCGCGGGGTCGCCCTTCATGTCGCTTTTGATCCAGTCGAGCATGAGACCGACGAACATATATTTGTAGAGCGTGGCAATAAAGGCCTTGTCCTCCTGCCGCACGCTCATGCCCTGCGCCTGCTCCTCGACCACGCCCTCAAGCAGGTCGTAGGTGATGCGGTAGAGGTAGTTTTCCACCTGCTCGCGGCTGACGGAGCGGTAGACATTGAGGATAAAGGGCTTGTTGTCCTGCACGGCCTCGAAGATCTGCAGCAGTCCCTGCTGCCACGTTTCGTAGGTTTTTTTGCCCGCGAGGGCGCGGCTCGCGTCCTCCTCGCAGCACCACTCAACAAGGTCGTAAATGTCCTTGAAGTGGTAATAAAAGGTCATGCGGTTGATGCCGCAGTCCTCGGCGATGTCGTTGATGGTGATCTTGTTGAGCGGCTTTTGCAGCAGCAGATGCTTCAGCGAAGCCTCCAGCGCCCGCTTCGTGACCTGCGACATGGCGTGACCTCCTTTTCCGCAGCTGCGTTTATTATACCCGAGCGGCGGGGAAAATGCAAGGGACGCACCGCGCGATTTTTTTCGCGGGGGCTTTTCAAACCGTCCGCGCCGTGCTATACTGCCCGTAAGGAACGCTGCGAAACGGAGGAGAACGGTATGGAGGCAAAGGAGCTGCTGCGCGTGCTGCACACGGCGGAGCGCCTGAAGGACGAGACAAGGCATTGCTACACCTCCGGCGGACGGCGCGAGAGCGTGGCCGAGCACAGCTGGCGGCTGGCGCTGACGGCGCTTTTCCTGCGCGACGAGTTTCCCGCGCTGGACATGGACAGGGTGATCCGGATGTGCCTGATCCACGACCTCGGCGAGTGCTTTACCGGCGATATCCCGAGCTTTCTCAAGTCCGGCGGCGACGAGGAGCGCGAGCGCTCGGCGCTGGAGACCTGGGTCGCGTCGCTTCCCGCGCCGTACAGCGTGGAGCTGAAGACGCTCTACGCCGAGATGGACGCGCTGGAGACGGACGAGGCCAGGCTCTACAAGGCGCTCGACAAGCTCGAGGCGGTCATCCAGCACAACGAGTCCGATATTGCAACGTGGCTGCCGCGCGAGTATGAGCTGAATCTGACCTACGCCGACGAAAACGTGGCGTTTTCCGATTATCTCAAGCGGCTGCGCGAGGAGATCCGTCGGGAGACGAGGGACAAGATCGCGGCGGCAGAACACAACAGACAATGAAAGAGGTGCTTTTATATGGCAGGAACGGTACATGAAGTGGAAAACCACGCGCTGCTCGCCGAGGTCGAGCGCGAGGCGGCAAATGCCGCGCAGGAGCTGGTCGAGGCGGCGCGCCTGCACCGCGGGCAGATCGTGGTGATCGGCTGCTCGACGAGCGAGGTCGTCGGCCATCAGGTCGGCAGCTGGTCTACGCCGGAGGCGGCGCAGGCCATCTTCCGCGGGCTGCAGAGCGTATTCGCGCCGAGGGGGGTCTATCTCGCGGCGCAGTGCTGCGAGCATTTGAACCGCGCGCTGATCGTGGAGCACGAGGCGGTGCCGAACGCGGAGATCGTCAACGTTCTGCCGCAGCCGAAGGCGGGCAGTTCGTTTGCGACCGCTGCCTATGAGAGCTTCCGTCACCCCGTCGCGCTCGAGGAGATCCGCGCCGACGCGGGACTGGACATTGGCGGCACGCTCATCGGGATGCACCTCAAGAAGGTCGCCGTTCCCGTGCGGCTCAAGCAGGATCATATCGGGCAGGCCATCGTGCTGGCGGCGCGTGTGCGCCCCAAATTCATTGGCGGCGAGCGCGCCATCTACAACGAGGAGCTCAAGAACGGCTATCCCGATTTCGACGCAGAGTAACAGAAAAGCACCGCTTTCGCGGTGCTTTTTTGCTGCTCTTTTTACTTCTTGCGGCAGGTCAGCTCGCCGTTTTCCGCGTCGAGCACGAGCGTGCTGCCGGCGGGCAGGTCGCCGCGCAGGATCTCTTTCGCGATCAGCGTCTCCGCCGCGCTCTGGAGGTAGCGCTTGAGCGGGCGTGCGCCGTAGATCGGATCGAAGCCGCGCTCGATGATGAGGCTCTTCGCCGCGTCGGTGACGTCGAGCTTGAGCGTCTTGTCCGCCATGCGCTTGCGCAGACCCTGCATCAGAATTTCAATGATGCCGTTCAGATTTTCCTTCGTCAGCGGCTTGAACATGATGATCTCATCCAGCCGGTTGAGGAACTCCGGACGGAACGCGCGGCGCAGCTCGCCCATGACGGCATTGCGCGCGCTCTCGGCAATGCTGCCGTCCGGCTGGATGCCGTCAAGCAGCTCGGCCGAGCCGAGGTTCGAGGTCAGGATGATGATGGTGTTCTTGAAGTCCACCGTGCGGCCCTGCGAATCGGTGATGCGGCCGTCATCGAGGATCTGCAGCAGGATGTTGAAGACATCCGGGTGCGCCTTCTCGACCTCGTCAAACAGCACGACGCTGTACGGCTTGCGGCGCACGGCCTCGGTCAGCTGACCGCCCTCGTCGTAGCCGACGTATCCCGGGGGCGCGCCGATGAGACGCGAGACGGAGAACTTCTCCATATACTCGGTCATGTCGATGCGCACGAGGTTGTGCTCGTCGTCGAACAGGCAGTCCGCGAGGGACTTGGCAAGCTCCGTCTTGCCCACGCCCGTGGGGCCGAGGAAGAGGAAGCTGCCGATGGGGCGGTTCGGGTCGGCGATGCCCGCGCGCGAGCGCTGGATGGCCTCGGTCACGAGGCGGACGGCCTCGTCCTGCCCGACCACGCGCTTGTGGATGATCTCGTCGAGGCGCAGCAGCTTTTCGCGCTCGCCCTCCATCAGACGGCTGACGGGGATGCCCGTCCACTTGCCGACGATGTCGGCGATCTCGTTCTCGGTCACGGTGTCATGCACCATGGAGTTGTCGCTATTGTGCTTCTCGGCCGCAGCCTCGGCGTCCTTGAGCTGCTTTTCAAGCGCGGGCAGATCGGAATACTTGAGCTTCGCGGCTTTCTCGTACTCGAGATTTGCCTGTGCCCGCTCGATGTCGCCGTGCATCTGCTCGATCTCGCTCTTGAGCTTCTTGACGCTCTCCACGCCGTTTTTCTCCGCCTCCCAGCGGGACTTCATGGCGTTGAACTGCTCCTTCTCGTCGGCAAGCTCCTTCTTCAATTCCTCCAGACGATCGCGGGAGAGCTGGTCGTCCTCCTTCTTGAGGGCCATTTCCTCGATCTCCTGCTGCATGATCTTGCGGCGCAGATCGTCCAGCTCGGCGGGCATGGAGTCGATCTCCGTGCGGATCATCGCGCAGGCCTCATCCACGAGGTCGATGGCCTTGTCGGGCAGGAAACGGTCGGTGATATAGCGCGCGGACAGCGTCGCGGCGGCGACGAGCGCGTTGTCGTGGATGCGCACGCCGTGGTAAATTTCATAACGCTCCTTGAGTCCGCGCAGGATGGAGATGGTGTCCTCCACCGTCGGCTCATCGACCTGTACGGGCTGGAAGCGGCGCTCGAGCGCGGCGTCCTTTTCGATGTACTGGCGGTACTCGTCGAGCGTGGTCGCGCCGATGCAGTGCAGCTCGCCGCGGGCGAGCAGAGGCTTCAAAAGATTGCCCGCGTCCATGCTGCCCTCGGTCTTGCCCGCGCCGACGATGGTGTGCAGCTCGTCGATGAAGAGGATGATCTTCCCCTCAGACTTCTTGACCTCGTTCAGAACGGCCTTCAGGCGTTCCTCGAACTCGCCGCGGTACTTCGCGCCCGCGATGAGCGCGCCCATGTCGAGCGAGAAGATGGTGCGGTCCTTCAGCCCCTCGGGCACGTCGCCGCGCACGATACGCTGGGCAAGGCCCTCGGCGATGGCGGTCTTGCCGACGCCCGGCTCGCCGATGAGCACAGGGTTGTTCTTGGTTTTACGCGACAGGATGCGAATGACGTTGCGGATCTCCGCGTCGCGGCCAATGACGGGGTCAAGCTCCTTGCTGCGGGCGCGCTCGACAAGGTCGGTGCCGTATTTCTTGAGCGCGTCGTAGGTCTCCTCGGGATTGTCCGAGGTCACGGGAGTGGTTTTGACCTTGCTCAACTCGTCGGTAAAGCGGCTGCGCGTGATGCCGTGGCTCTGGAGCAGCTGCTTGACGTCGCTCGTTCCCTCGGAGAGGATGGCGAGCATCAGGTGCTCGACGGAGATATAATCGTCGTGCAGCTTTTCCGCTGTCTTTTCGGCAAGGCTCAAGACTTTGCCGGTCTCGGGCGAGGCGTACACCTCACCGCTGCCGCCGGAGACCTTCGGCAGACGCCGGATCAGCGTGTCCAGCTCGGAGAGCAGGCCGTCGCAGTCCACGCCCATCTTGCCGAAGAGCGACGCGATGAGTCCGCCGTCCTGATCGACAAGGGCATAGAGCAGATGCTCGGGGGTCAGATATTGGTTGCCGTTCTCCTGCGCCATGCTCTGCGCGGTCTTGACGGCGTCCAGCGTTTTCTGGGTATATTTTTCAGCGTTCATATAAATTCACCTCTATTGACAAAACTGCGAATCGCTTAAATCAGAAGCCCGCGGCCCCGCAGGTCGCCGCGGTAGGCCAGCTCCACGTCCTTGGCGCTCAGATCGCCGCTCAGATAGCCCTTGAGCAGGCGGTCGAAGAGCTGCACATAGGCGCTGATGGCGCCGGCGATGTCCTCCGCCGAGCGGGCGTGTCCGCGCGGCATGGCGAGCGGACGGACGAAACGCCCGTCGTAGAGCGAGCAGGCGATCGTGCCGCCGAGCGCCGGCGCGAGACAGACATTCTCGATACGCGCCCACAGACGGAAGAAGTCCGTCAGCGCGGCGATCAGCTCCGCCGACTGCGTGCGGAACACGACGTTGAGCGTGCCCAGCGTATCCTCGCCGCCGCCGAGATCGACCTCATACTTGACCGTCGGACGGTACTTGTAGGCGAGGCTCGATTTGAGCGACATGGACTGCGAGTTCGGCGCGAAAAACGGCACCAGCTCGCGCGAGGGGGAAACGAGCGCCTCGATGGCCTCGAAAATATCGTTGATGCGCCGCTCCGGCGTGGGGACGGAGACGTACTCGGACAGGATGCGGTTCACCAGCGCCGAGCGGTTCGTACCCAGCCGATGCGCCAGCGCGTCGACCTCCCGCACCACCTCGTCCGAGAGCGTCAGGCTGTATAGATTCTTTTTCATCATGCGCCTCCTTACCGGGGTTTTTCTTTGTTGTACCGTATCATAGCACAGCGAAAACTTTTGTCAATAGATTTATATAAATATTTTAGCGAATTATAGAAATGTTTACACGGAGTTCATTTTCTGCCTTCATAAAAGAGAATTCAAGATATTCAACGCCACGTCAAGATGGGCAAGGTCAATGCCGGGGTAGTTGACCACCAGCGTGTGCGGTTTTGCCGCGTCGGGTGACAGGGCAAAGTCCGAGAGGAACGAGAGGCGCACGCCGCGCCGCTCAGCATCACTGCGCAGATCCGGATCGGTGCGTCTTGTTGTCAGCGTCAGCAGAAAATGCAGTCCAGCGTCCTCGCCGGACACCCGGCAGCGCGCTCCGAGCGGGCTTTGCAGAATGGTGTCGATGACCGCGTCGCGCTGCGCGCGGTAGGACTTGCGCATCCGGTTGATGTGCGCTTCAAAATACCCCTCGTCCAAAAAGCGCGCAAGCGTGTGCTGCTCCATCGCCGGCACAGTGGAGGAGTAGAAGCCGAGCTGCGCGCGGTAGCGCTCGGTCAGGCTCTTGGGCAGCACCATATAGCTGATGCGCAGCGAGGGCGCGAGCGTGCGCGAGAAGGTGTTGACGTAGATCACGCGCCCCGCGCGGTCGATGCTTTGCAGCGTGGGGATGGGGCGCAGCGTGAAGCGGAACTCGCTGTCGTAATCGTCCTCGATGATATAGCGGCCCTCCCGCGCCTCCGCCCAGCGCAGCAGGCTTTGCCGGCGGCCGATGGGCGTCACCGCTCCGGTGGGGAATTGGTGGTTCGGCGAGGTGTGCAGGATCTGTGCGCCGCTCATTTCCAGGGATCTCAGGCTTACGCCGCCCTCATCCACAAGCACGGGCGCAGTCCTTGCGCCGCCGAGCGCGTAGATGCGCGCGGCCTTGGAGTAGCCGGGATCCTCCACGCCGTAGACGGCCTCGCGCCCGAGCAGCTGGACGATGAGGTTATAGAGGTACTCCGTGCCCGCGCCGACGACGATCTGCTCCGGCGCGACGGAGATGCCGCGGAAGCGGTAGAGATGCTGTGCGATGGCCCTGCGCAGCGCGTCCGCGCCGTTCGGCGGCGTGGCGCGCAGCAGCGCCTCGCCCTCCTCGCTCAGCACGCGGCGCATGAGCTTTGCCCACACGGAAAAGGGAAAGTCCTCCGTCCCGCTGCCGCCGGAGCTGAGATCGAGCAGCCACGAACGCTGCGGCTGCGGCGCGCTCCGGGCCGGGGCGCGCCCGGGCGCGGCGGGGTGCCGCTCCACGTCGGCGACGTAGTAGCCGCGCTTCTCGCGCGTGTAGAGATAGCCCTCTGCCTCGAGCTGGGCATAGGCATTCTGCACTGTGATGACCGCCGTTTGCAGATGGCTTGCAAGTGAGCGCTTGCTCGGCAGCTTTTCGCCCGCCGTCAGGCGGCCCGCGAGAATGTCCTCACGGATGCAGCGGTAAAGATAATCGTAGCGCGCGAGCTTTCCGCGCCGGTCAAGATCGTAGGTGAGCATGGGCATCTCCAATCTGGTTCTATGAAAATATATTGATTTGATGCTTTTATTAAGTCCAATTCTGATTAAAATACAGACCAAGCAGAAATGCAAGACTTTTTTGGAGATGATTTTCATGACGGATATGAAATTGCGTAAGCTGGTCCTCGCGGCGCTGTTCGCCGCCCTCTGCACCGTGATGACGATGGTCATCCAGGTGCCCTCGCCCATGCAGGGCTACGTCAACCTCGGCGACTGCGCCGTGCTGCTCTCAGCGTGGGTGCTGGGGCCGTGGTACGGCGGCGCGGCGGCGGGCCTCGGCTCGATGCTCGCCGACCTGCTGAGCTATCCGCACTATGCCCCCGGCACGCTCGTTATCAAGTTCACGATGGCGGTTGCTGCGGCGTATATTTTTGAGGCCATGCGGGAGCGCAGCGGCAAGCTGGCGGCGCAGCTCATCGGCGGCGCGGCGGCGGAGATCATCATGGTCCTCGGCTACTTCGGCTATGCGAGCCTGTGGCTCGGCAAGGGTCTGGCCGCGGCGGCGTCCATTCCCGGCAACCTCGTGCAGGGCGTGTTCGGCATTGCCGCCGGTATCGCGGTCTACGCGGTGCTCGACCGCAGCCACGTTCTCGCCCGCGCCTGATTTTGGATTGCATTGCGCCCTTGTTCATGGTATCCTGTTGAGGAAACATAAATCCCCTTGCAGGAGGTCCGCCATGAAGATCAAGGTCGTGGATATGCCCTACGAGCAGGCGCTTGCGCAGCCGAGAGAAAAGCACACGCCGCCGCGCCGTCCGTCCATGCTGTTCCGCGCGCTCCTGCGCGCGCTGTCCGCGCCTGACCTGCGCGCGACGCATTTTCGCTGTGACCGCGTGGGCATGGAGCGGCTCGGCCCCGACGAGCCCTGTCTCGTTCTGATGAATCACTCCTGCTTTCTGGACCTGAAGATCGCTGCGGCGGTGCTCTACCCGCGCCCCTTCAACATCGTCTGCACGTCGGACGGCTTTGTGGGCAAGGCGGGACTGATGCGTGCACTCGGCTGCATCCCCACGCGGAAGTTTCAGCCGGACACCGCGCTCGTGCGCGATATGCTCTACGCGGTGAAGAAGCTCAAAAGCTCCATCCTCCTCTATCCCGAGGCGAGCTACAGCTTCGACGGCACGGCCACGCCGCTGCCGGAGAGCCTCGGCAAGTGCGTCAAGGCGCTCGGCGTGCCAGTCGTGCTGCTGCGTACCTGCGGCGCGTTCGCGCGCGACCCGCTCTACAACGGGCTGCAGAACCGCAGGGTCAATGTCTCCGCCGAGCTGCGCTATCTGCTCTCGCCCGAGGAGACCGCGGAGAAGAGCGCGGACGAGATCAACGCGCTGCTCGCGGATGAATTTTCCTTTGATAACTTCCGCTGGCAGCAGGAAAACAGCGTCGTCGTGAACGAGCCGTTCCGCGCCGACGGTCTCAACCGCGTGCTCTACAAATGCCCGCACTGCGGCACCGAGGGCGAAACGGAGGGCCGCGGCACGGAGCTTATCTGCCGCGACTGCGGCGTGCGCTACCGCCTGACGGAGCTGGGCGCGCTCGAATGTGAGAACGCTGAGGCGAAATTCACCCATGTTCCCGACTGGTATGCGTGGGAACGCGCGTGCGTGCGCGAGGAGCTGGAGCAGGGCAGCTATCTGCTCGACGCTGCGGTGAGCATCTGCGTGATGGTCAACTTCCGGCAGATCTGCCGCGTCGGCGAGGGCCGCCTGCGCCACGATGCGAACGGCTTCCGCCTCACGGGCTGCGGCGGAAAATTGGACTTTACGCAGAAGCCCGAGACCAGCTACAGTCTCTACGCTGACTACTTCTGGTATGAGCTGGGCGACATAATCTGCATCGGCGACCGCGACGTGCTCTACTACTGCTTCCCGCAGGGGAATGGCGATGTGGTCGCCAAGACGCGGCTCGCCGCCGAGGAGCTCTACAAGCTCAAACGCGCCGAAAGGGCCGCGAAAAACGGCTGATGCAACCGTCTGTTGCGCAAATCCCGAGAGTTTTTCTTGCCTGCCACCGCAGAATGCGCTACGATGAGGACAGAAAACAGAAAGGAGAGCGGCGGTGAGCTTTCAGGAAAATCTGATCCGTGCGCGCAAGGCGCGCGGTATGACGCAGGAGGAGCTGGCGGCAAGGCTGAGCATCTCGCGGCAGGCGGTGAGCAAGTGGGAAACGGGGGAATCGCTCCCCGACCTCTATAAGCTCGCGGCGCTCGCCGACGAGCTGGGCGTGAGCACGGACGAGCTGTGCGGCCGCGAGCCGGCTGCTTTGTGCGGCGAGGTACCCGCAACGGCTTTCGCGGGGGATGCTGCCGAGAGAGAAGCCTTTGCGGAGGAGATCCGGAGGATCGCAAAGCAGAACAGATCTCTGCGCTACGTCGTAGGCATACTGGTGCTGATTTGCGGCGTGCTGACCATGCTGTCGGGATACCGTTCACTCCAAAACAGCAAGGCACCGAGCAATGAAATAACGACGCCCGCACCCCTGCCGGACACGATCACCATCAGCGGTCTGACGCTCGACATCGATGGTATTGCGTTGGTATTCCGCTTCGTCCCCAGCGTCAGCGGCGAGGGCTACGAGTGGTCGGCGAGCTGCGCGCCGGACAACAACGGTCTGATCTCCGTTGAAACGACGACGGACGGCGGCATCTGCACCGTGCGGCTTTTGAATGTTCCGCGGTACGGCGGCGTTACGCTTTCCGCCACCGTGACGAACGGGGCGGAGAGCCGCAGCATCTGCCTTGCCACAGACATCCGCGTCGGGGAAAACAGCATCTCCTGGGACCCTCAGGTGTAGCGCCCCGACAGACAATCAAACAGACCATGCCGGACGGCTGCCCTTCGGGGCAGCTGTTTTTTCGGCTCCGCACCACCGCACGGCCTCGCGCATACCCTGACAAAGGGAGAGGAAGTGGCCCCGATGCGGATGACACTTGACGCGCTGCCGGTCGGCGCGAGCGCCGTAGTGACGGCGCTGCGCTCCACCGGTGCACAGCGCCGCCGGATGCTCGACCTCGGCTTCGTGCCGGGCTCGTGCGTCCGCGCCCTGCACGTTTCCCCGTGGAGCGACCCGGTCGCCTACGGTGTGCGCGGCGCGGTCATCGCGCTGCGGCGCGAGGACGCGGGCGGCGTGCAGATCGAAATGCTTTGATTTTTCAGGAGGGATCGCCCCATGCCGAACGAGGCGCATATCATTGCTCTGGCGGGAAACCCGAACGTGGGAAAATCCACCGTGTTCAACGCCCTCACCGGGCTGCGGCAGCACACGGGCAACTGGCCGGGGAAAACCGTCGCCGCGGCGCGCGGCGATCTTACATACGGCGGCGAGCATTTCACGCTCGTCGATCTGCCGGGGACGTACTCGCTGTTCCCCAACTCCGCCGAGGAGGAGATCGCGCGGGACTATCTCTGCTCCGGCGAGGCGGAGGCCGTGCTCATTTTGGCGGATGCGACCTGTCTGGAGCGGAGCCTGAACCTTGTGCTGCAAACCCTCGAGGCGGCGGACATTCCCGCGGTCGTGTGCGTGAATCTTTTGGACGAAGCGGCGAAGAAGGGCATCGTGCTCGACCTGCCCGCGCTCTCCCGCGCGCTCGGCGTGCCGGTCGTCGGCACAGCAGCGAGCTGCGGAGAGGGACTGGATAAACTGCGCGCGGCGCTGGCCGCCGCCGTCCGCGAAAAGCCGCGGCAGAGAGAGACGGCGGTCGAATATCCCCGCGCGGTCGAGCGTGCGGTGCGCGTGCTGGAGCCGGCGCTCGCGCCGTTCGCGCGGGAGCAGAGCCGCTTCTACGCGCTGCGGCTGCTGGAGGACGACGCTCTGTTCTTCACCCGCTTCGGCGCCGATCTGCCCGCTTTGGCGGCGGAGCGCATCGGGGAGGTCTGCGTCCGCGCCCGCGCCGAGTTGGGGGAGCTAACCGGCGACGCCCTGCGCGACGCGCTGGTGGGTGCGCTCTCCGCCCGCGCTACGGCGCTGGTGCGGCTGTGCGAGCGGCGGGACGAGACCGCCGCGCAGCGGCGTGACCGGCGGCTCGACCGCCTGCTTACCTCCCGCGCGACGGGCATCCCCGTGATGCTCGCGCTCTTCGGGGCGATCTTGTGGCTGACGGTCGAGGGCGCGAATGTGCCGTCGCAGCTGCTCTCGCGGCTGCTGTTTTCGGCGCAGGAGCCGCTGCGGGAGCTTCTCGCCTTCCTGCCGCCGTTCTGGCGCGGCGCGCTGGTGGACGGAATGTACCGCACGCTTGCGTGGGTCGTATCGGTGATGCTGCCGCCGATGGCGATCTTCTTCCCGCTCTTTACGCTGCTCGAGGACGTGGGCTATCTGCCGCGCGTGGCGTTCGTGCTCGACCACTGCTTCGCCCGCGCCGGGGCGCACGGGCGGCAGAGCCTGACGATGTGCATGGGTCTCGGCTGCAACGCCTGCGGCGTGACGGGCTGCCGCATCATCGACTCGCCGCGCGAGCGGCTCATCGCGATGCTGACGAACAGCCTTGTGCCGTGCAACGGGCGCTTTCCGCTGCTCATCACGCTTTTGACCGCGTTCCTTTCCGGTGGAGCCATGCTCGGCGCAAGCGCCGGACTGCTCGCGGCGCTGGCGCTCTCCGTGTGCGTGACGCTGCTCGTCTCACGCCTGCTGTCCGCCACGCTGCTGCGGGGAGAAAGCTCCGCCTTCTCCCTCGAGCTGCCGCCCTACCGCCGTCCGCGCGTGGGGCAGGTGCTGGTGCGCTCTCTTCTGGATCGGACGGTGTTCGTCCTCGGCCGCGCGGTGACGGTCGCCGCGCCCGCGGGCCTGCTCATCTATCTGCTGGGAAACTGCACCGTGGGAGATACCACGCTGCTCGCGCACGGCGCGGCGGCGCTCGATCCGCTGGGGCGCGCGCTGGGGCTGGACGGCATGATCCTGCTCGCCTTTCTGCTCGGCTTTCCGGCGAATGAGATCGTGCTGCCGATCCTGCTCATGGGCTACTCCTCGGCGGGAACGCTGGTGGACGGCGCGTCGCTCGCGGAGCTCAGGACCATGCTGCTGGCGAACGGCTGGACGGGAACGACCGCGCTTTGTATGCTGCTCTTCTCGCTGTTCCACTTCCCCTGCGGCACGACCACGCTCACGCTCGCGCGGGAATCGAGGAGCCTAAAATGGACGCTCGTCGGCGTCGCGCTGCCAACGGCGGTGGGCATGACGGTCTGCTTTGCCGTGCATCTGGCGGCGACGTGGCTGAAAATATGAATACAAAATGTATTATCGCCTATGAATTATACGATTTGTCGCCGAAAATCGACAAAAAGAGACGCGAGCCGTCGGCTCGCGCCTCTTTTCTCTTATGCGGTCACGGCTCGCGGACGGCACCGCCGGAAATGGTGACCTTGCCGTTTTCGGCGGTCAGACCCGCTTCTCCGCCGGGAACGATAACGGTGCCGCCGGTGATGACGATGTCACCCTCACCAAGCCACAGCCCGTGCTCAAATGAGACGGTGCCGCCGGAGATATGCACCTCGCCGCGGTCGATGCTCGCGTCGCCCGCAAGCGTCAGCTCGCCGCCGGTGACGGTGAGCGCGGCATTTTGCAGCCAGAATTCACCGCCCACCGTAAGGCTTCCGCTCTCCACGAGCAGCGTGCCCTTCTCCTCGGCATTGCTGCCCCAGCTCCACACGTTTAAATCACCCGCGGTGAGCGAGCCGCCGCCCGTGAAGAGCAGACCCGTTCCGCCGAGAGTCCCGTCGACTGTGTTTTCACCGAGGACACGCAGGTGCGCTCCGCCCCACGGCAGCAGCTCGGGCGCGTGAGCGTTCTCCAGCGTCAGCGTACCGGCGAACCAGTCGTTTTCATAAGGGTTTTCGGCGTTCAGCGCATCCCACACCGCGCTGGGGACCGTGCCCGCCCAATCCGGGCTGTAGTCCGTCGGGTAATAGCCCGCGCCATAAACGCCGCGATAGGCGGAGCCATCCGCGCCGTCCCACAGGACGGCACCATAGTCGTTGACCGCCACGCCGGAAAAGCTCTGCGCGGAAAAGACGCCCGCGCCGCCCTCGACGGTCGAGCCCTCGGCAAGACCGCCCGCAAGGTGCGCCGTGCCGCCGAAGAGGATGAATTCCGCCTTCTGCTCGGCTGCGCCGAGGAGCGTCGTGCCGCCGCGGAACACCGCGCGCTTCAACTCCTGCACGGAGCCCTGCACGCTGAGCGTGCCGCCGGCGTTGACGAGCATACCGTTGCTGAGCCAAAGCATATCGGTGCAGAGTGTGCCGCCGAGCACGGCGAGCGCGGGCACGTCGACCGTGTTCGGAGCGGCGAGACGAATGTCGTCGCAGCGCAGCGTCACATCGCCGTCAAGCACCAGTGAGGGGATGGGGAGATCCCCGCCGCCGCAGTCGAGGGCTGCGGCATTTAAGACCGTCAGCGTACCGCCGCCGGTGACAAGCACGCAGTCAAAACCCTCGAAGCAGGCGTACTCCGTGCCGCCGCCGTCCACGGTGCAGTCGCCGGAAATGTTCAGACGGAGGATGCCGCCGTCCGGCGCGGTGAGGTTCGGGAGGGTGCAGTCTGCTGCGGAGACGGTGAAGGCGTGGTACAGCTCGCCATTCCACGCGAGCTGACCGTAGGAGCCCTCCTGCTTCGCCCTGCCGCCGGAGAAATCGGCAAGCGTGACGCCCTCATCGGCAAGCTTGCCCTCCTGAATGAGATCGGTGTACGTTCCGTCCGGCAGGCGGACGGCGAGGTAATCGCACGCGCCCTCGTCGGCACGGGAGGCAAGCGGAAGCTTGCTGTTCTTGTCCGCCGCACCGGAGGTCTCGGCAAGGTCGAACCACAGGCGGCAGACCTCGGGCAGATCCTCGGCGCGCAGCCCCTCCTCGACCAGGATCTCGTCGTTCGGCGTCGGCAGCGTCACGGCGTCGTCCGGCGTAGCGGGCGTGCCGCAGGCGGTGAGCAGGAGCAGCAGGGACAGGAGCAACGCGGACAGCTTTTTCATAGCGGCGTCCTCCAAAATGCGTTTTCGGGGCGATCCTTACTTCATCAGCTCTGCGACCAGATCGGTGTATTCGCTCGGGTCCTCGAGCGGCAGGCCCGCGATGAGAAGCGCCTGATCGTAGAGGATCTTCGCGTACAGCTCCGCCTTGGCGCGGTCAGAGGTCATGGCGGCCTCCATCGCCTGCACGGCGGGATGGTCGGTGTTCAGCTCCAGAATGCGGTCGGCCTTGACGGGCGTGGGCATCTGGAAGTTTTTGAAGTATTTCTCCATCTCGAAGCTCAGGCCCTCGCCCGCGGTCATGCACACGGGATGCGTCTTGAGACGGCGGGAAGCGCGGACCTCCTTGATCTTATCGCCGAGCGTCTCTTTGACGAACTGCATCAGCTCCGGCTTTTCGTCGAGGACCTTTTCCTCCTCGCCGCCGAGGTCCAGCTCGCCGTCGACGATGGAGCGGAACTCCTTGTCGGCATACTTGCCCAGCATTTGCAGAACGAATTCGTCCGTTTCACCGGTGAGGTAGAGGATCTCGTAGTTCTTGTCCTTCAGCAGCTCGGTCTGCGGCAGGTGGTCGATGGCGGAGACGTTCTCGCCCGCGGCATAGTAGATGTACTTCTGGCTCTCCGGCATCCGGTCGACGTACTCGCGCAGGGTGACGAGCTTCTTCTCCGTCGAGGAGTAGAAGAGCAGCAGATCCTGCAGCGCCTCCTTGCGGCTCAGCCCGTCCGGCCCGGCAATGCCGAAGCCGATGGCGCGGCCGAAGTTCTCGTAGAATTTTTCGTAGCCCTCGCGGTCGTCGCGCAGCAGCTTTTCGAGGTCGGCGCGGAGCTTCTTCTCCAGACTGTTCCCGATGACCTTGAGCTGACGGTCGTGCTGCAGCAGCTCGCGCGAGATGTTCAGGCTCAGGTCGGGGGAGTCCACCACGCCGCGCACGAAGCGCAGATAATCCGGCAGCAGCGCGTCGCAGTGATCCATGATCATCACGCCCGCGGAGTAGAGCTGCAGACCCTTTTCATAGCCCTCGCTGTAGAAGTCCATCGGCCGCTGCGAGGGAATGAACAGCAGCGCCTTATAGGTCACGGCGCCCTCAACGCTCGCGGTGATGACGCGCTGCGGCTTGTCGAAGGCATGAGCGATGGACTGGTAGAACTTCTCGTACTCCTCGTCCGTCACCTCGCCGCGCGGACGCTGCCAGAGCGGCACCATGGAGTTGACCGTCGTCATCTCGTCCACATACTCGTACTCGGGCTTTTCGGGGTCACTGCCCGCCTTGACCCTGCGCGTCGGGCGCAGCATACGGATGGGGTAGCGGATGTAGTCGGAATATTTTTTCACCAGCTCATAGAGCCGATAGCCGTCGAGGTACTCGGAATATTTCTCCTCGTCCGTGTCCGCCTTGAGGTGCATGATGACGTCGGTGCCGACGCTGTCCTTCTCACATTCGGCGACGGTGTAGCCGTCCGCGCCGGAGGACTGCCAGCGGTAGGCGGTCTCCGCGCCGTACTTCTTCGTGACGACCGTGATCTCGTCCGCGACCATGAACGCGGAGTAGAAGCCCACGCCGAACTGGCCGATGATGTCGATGTCCTCCTTCTGCTCGGCCTCCTGACGGAATTTGTACGAGCCGGACGAGGCGATGACGCCGAGGTTGTTCTCCAGCTCGTCCTTGTCCATGCCGATGCCGTTATCGCTCACGGTCAGCGTGCGCGCGTCCTTATCCACGGTGATCTCAATTTTGAAATCGCCGCGGTCAAGGCCGACCTTATCGTCGGTCAGCGAGAGGTAGCAGAGCTTGTCGATGGCGTCGCTCGCGTTGGAGATGATCTCGCGCAGGAAGATCTCCTTGTGGGTGTAGATGGAGTTGATCATCAGGTCGAGCAGACGCTTGGATTCTGCCTTGAATTGTTTCTTTGCCATAATAGGGGCATCTCCTTTGGTGATATATTTGTGCTGATTATAGCACAGAACCGCAAGGGTTTGTTATCTATTTTTGAATTTTTTCGTTTCGGTTGCACGGATGTGTGCCCCGCGCCGGTCCGGCGGCGCAAAAGGGGAGGAGGTGAGGACATGAAGAAAGCGGAACCGCAGGTGCCGTTTGTGCCGTATTGGCCGGATGACCGCACGCCCCACGAGCGCGTGCTGGAGCTGATGGACATGACGCACGCTAAGACCTGCTGCATCATGAAGCAGCTCGGAAGAGCGTGGCCCCGTCCGGCGGACGAGCCGGCGCTCAACGCGCACAGCAGCACCTACCGCTGCCTGCGTATCCCGCGCGGAATATGAAGCAAGCCCTCCAGATCGGGAGGGCTTGACTTTTGTGCGCGGTATGGTACAATTGTTTTGAGGGACGCTGCACAGACGGCAGGCGGTCGGCCACACCACCCGAAAGGGGGTGAGACCATGCGGATCACTTTACATATCGGTTCCTTTACGGTAACGATTATGATAAAGAAACGCGAAAACCGCCACTCTGCCAAGTGACGGTTTTCTGATCTTTGATTAGAATTTAACGTTCACTGGGTCGACCGCTTGTCGCAGCGTCCCTTGCTATCTTCATTATAATCCGGCGGGCGAAAATGTCAAGCCGGAAATTTTTTTGCCCTCGTTGCACGCGGACGGACACCAAACGGGCGAATCACTCTTACAAGTGATTCGAGGTGCTTTCGCCGTAAGAAAAGATCATAAAACCGGCGGAAACTTCGGAATCTTACACGAAAAACTGAATCATACACCATCGGCTGCCCCGGCAGGGCGGCTTGAAAACAAGCCTTGTCCTGATTGCAGGGCGTAAAAAACAGGAGGAAGCATGACAAAAACCACCAACTACCAGCTCCCCGAGTGGGAGAAAACCGACCGCATTCAGATGAAGGACTTCAACGACATGACCGCGACCCTCGACGCCGCGCTCAAGGCCAACGCCGACGCGGCCGCGGCGGCGTCCGCCGCCGTCGCCCTCTGCGGCAACTGCAGGATTGTCACCGGCACCTACACCGGCAGCGGCACCTACAACAGCTCCGGTGCCCGAACGCTGAGCTTTTCCGGCAAGCCCTTGGCGGTGTTTATTCTGCCTACGGACAAAAACGACGGCATCGGCCCGCTCATCTTGCTGCACGGCGCACCGTGGAGCACAACAAACATCTCCAACGATTATTATTTTGTTCGCGTCACATGGGGTGCAAGCTCGGTCTCCTGGTACGGCACGCGCAATGAAAATCTGATGGCAAACAGCTCCGGCAAAACCTACTATTATGTGGCTCTGCTGGAAAAGCAGTAAGCCCCAGAAACACAGAAAGCCCGCTCCTTTCGGAGCGGGTCTTTCTGTGTTTCTTTCTCTTTTTCTTCCCAATGTTGATATGAATATCAATGGGAAATAGCTAAAAGCCGGAGAAAGAAATGAACCGCAAGTCCTACTTCAGGGTAATGGTGGTGTTGTTGCTGAGAGTACCCAGAGTGACGGTGTACTCAACCACGGGCTTGACCGTAGTGGTGCCGGCCGTCTTCAGAGTGACTTTGCAAGACTCAACACCAGTACCTGTAGCGGTCCAAGTGTCATCGATCGTCGTGAGATCCATAGCCTCATTACGAGTGATAGTCACGACGAGCTTGTCGCCGCTCTTGACATACTCTGTAGTCTTATCAGCAGTCCATTTATTCAGGCCGGTGTCGAGGTTCACGGTCGCCATGTAGTAGCCGGACTCGTAAGCGTAGCCTTCAGTAACGGTGGTGGTAGTAGCCTTGGTGCCGTCAGAAGTGCCGTCAGCCTTAGTGACCTTGGCATATTCGCCCTCCGCGCCGTTATCAGCCAAAGTGCTGCCGGTCGCGGCCAGCATGCTCACGCCATCCAGCTTGATCTTCACAGACTTGATCGCATAAGTGCTGTTGTTCTGGAAGACAAAGTTCGTGGTGACATAGCCCTTGGTGGACTTGATCTGATACTTGCTGGAGCCCTGATCAGTAACCTCGAAGTTGGTGTAACCAGCATCCTTCAGAACAGAGATGATAACATCGATCAGGGTGTTGTCGTCGTGCTTCTCGCCGGTGTAGTAGTAGACCTTAACAGTACCCGGAATGCTGTAGTCGACCTCGTAGTTCGCGGCGTTGATGCTCGGGCCCTCGGTCTTGCCGTCTTCAACATCCTGGATGAACAGGGACTTGACAACATAGTCGTCGACATAGGCGAAGACCTTGTCGTTGGCGTCCTTGGCGATGGCGCGATAGCTGCTCTCGGTGATGTTGCCATCCTGATCGATCGCATAGATCGCGGCCTTCTCGTCCACGGTGATGACGTAGTCGGCGTCGTTCGCGTTGTTCTTGGTGTCGAGGATAACGGTGTAGTCCTTGCTGGTCTTGTCAACACCAACGCCCTCCAGATAGCTGCCATCCTTGCCCTTATCGGTGGCGAACAGATCAGTGTAAGCGGTCAGGCCGGTGATGACGCCCTTGCTGTTGAGGGTGTAGGACCTGTACAGGCCGTTGAGGTTGGAGGCGTCAACGCCGCCGGAGCAGGCATCGTCAACCATGACGGTCTTGAGCTCGCCGTTGACAACGGCATTGTACTTGAAGTAGGTGCCGGTGGAGTTGCTGATGAGGTTGGAGCGGGACTCGCGGGCGAAGAAGATGGTTCTGTTCGTCGCGCCGGACACGATGGCATCATCGCAGAGAATGAACATCACGGTGACCATCTTGTTGTTGTTCTTGCAGTAGTAGTAGGCGCTGACCTTGCCGTTAGCGGTACCCTTTGCCTCGATGGAGGGGGAATTCTTGGTGCCGGTGTAGGCGGCAGCCTCGTCATCGGCAGCATCATAGGTGACGAACTGAGTGGCGCTGTTGGTGGTCACAGTGATATCCTTAACGGAAACGGTGGCCTTGCCGGTCTCCAGCTTGAACAGCTTGTCAGTAGTGCCGTCCATGTTCGCAGCAGCCACGGTGGTGGAGACAGCCTTGAGGGTGTAAACGCCGTTGTCCTCACGATAGGTAACGATGTCAAACTGATCAACATTATTTGCGGGCTTGTTGTAATCCTTGGCGGTGTTGACAACCTTCACCGTGCCGTCCGCGAACAGGAGCTGAGCCTGCTTGCTGGTGAACACGCCGGCGTTGGAGATATCAAGCACAAGAGCATAGTTGCTGGACAGGGTGCCGACTTCCTCGATCTTGATCATGTAGCCGTAGCTATCCAGATAGACGTCGTACTCGCCCTTGACCATGGTGGAGGAAACCTCCTCACCGACGAAGGCATAGCCGGCCTTGTACTGGGTGCCGTCGATGGTGACGTTCTGGCTATCCTCGTTCTCGATCTTCTTGTTCTGCGCCTCGGTCACAACACCGGAAACAACCTCAGCAAGACCAACGGACTTGATCTCCTTGGCGGTCTCGGAGAAGGTGTAATAGACAACAGCGTCGTCCTCAAACTTCTCGTCGGTCTCGAAGTTGGCCTTGAAGTTGGCGGGCTGCTTGGTGCCGTCGGGATTGATGACGATGTAAGTGTCCTTGGTGGCGGTAGCCTTGACGGTCTTCTGAACCTCACCGTAATAGGTGATGATCTGGGTGATGATGGCGGTGTTGTTGTCATCGTCATAGAAGACCTCGGTCAGAACGCCGTTGCCGACCGCACCGATCTTGGTGCTGACGCCCTTGGCGATGTTGACCGTGTTCGTGGTGGGAGTGCCGTTGACGTACAGAGCGACGTTCTCAGCATCGATCTTCTTGCCGAGGCCGAGGTCGGTGTAGATGGTGCCGGCCTTGACGCCTGCGGTATAGGTCAGGTCAGCCTTGTCGGCATAGGCGCCGACCTTGGCGGCCTTGTAGAACCACTCATTGGAGGGACGGCCGAAATCGTCGGAGGTGCGGTTGAGCTTGAGCTCCTGATACAGCTTCTCGCCGAGCTCGATGGTGTAACCGCCGTTGTTGGTGAGAGTCTGCTTGGAGATGGTCTGCTGCTTGGCAATGGTGTTGGTCACATAGGTGGGCTCGGAAGCGCCGAGGTTGATCTCAGCACCGTTGACGATGATGGAGGAGCCCTTGGTGGTGTACTCAACAGTGGGGGCCTCGAGGGCGTTCAGGCACATCTGAGCGGCCTTCTCACGGGTGAGGACCTGGTTGACGGAGCCGTCGATCTTGTCCATCAGCTTGGCCTTGGCCATGAGCTTGCTGGTGTTGATGGCCCAGTCAGCGCCGACCATGCCGGCGGCCTTGGCATCGTAGCCGAGCTCAACGAGCAGCATCTTGCCGAACTGCAGAGCAGTCAGCTGACCGGCGGGGTCGAACTTGCTGTCGCCGACACCGGCGACGACGCCGGCCTGCGCGCAGTAGCCGACGAAGCCGGCGGACCAGCGGGTGGAGGCCACATCGGTAAAGGTAGCGCCGCCCACGAGGGCGTCGGCAGCCTTGGAGCCGAGCTCGAGGTACGCGATGATCTTCGCGGCCTGCTCACGGGTCA
>ERZ826220.654-NODE-654-length-39507-cov-5.488087_pt1 | contig 39507 bp, 37 predicted proteins | sample MGYA00519927_ERZ826220 | MGnify/ENA primary metagenome ERZ826220 (study PRJEB31778, sample SAMEA3449225) | human gut metagenome | biome: human gut; feature: human-associated habitat; material: faeces | place: United Kingdom | collected 2010/2012 ... | reverse complement strand
AGCACGACAGACTCTGACTCTGTTTGTTGGGGTTCGAATCCCTATTCCCCAGCCATAGATCCTCATTCATCAGAATGGGGATCTTTATTTTTTACCTCTTGCCGATTAACTCCTGCACTTAAATAAAGCTGTCGGTTGTTTTACGCCGTGCTTTCAAGATTATACAGCATTTCCCCATTTATCATATCGCACGGCAGATCAAGTATAGAGCTTGTGTGCTCGGCGTTAACGGCATTTAAAATAACCGAATAGAGATAGCCCTGCGGGTTTTGCACAGTACCATCGTTATACCGCAGTACCTCTACCGCGTCTATAAGCGTATCGCGGTCAACACGCCTTAAAAGGCGGCGTATTTCCGTTTGCGGCAGTACTGCGCCCGATAGCTTTATGCTCTGCTTGTAGTAAAGCACTCTTACTGCGTCCTCCAGCATCTGCGCGGTCTTCTTTTCAAAATCCTCCAATTCGCATTTTTGTAAGATTTCGGTCAGCTCCGCCGCCTCTTTTGATTGATTTGATTGATTGATTTCTTCATACACACTTGATTTATTTTTATTATATATATTTATATTTAATTGCGTTGGATTTTCCAATGTAGGTTTTGCCTGCGCAGGTTTATCCAATGTTGGACTTTCCAATATAGGCTTTTCGGATACAGGTTTTTCCGATATCGGCTCTTCCGACACGGGCTGCTCCCTTATTATGTATTCCGTGCCGCGCAGTCTGCCTTGCTCATCGCGCGTTCGGGTGCGGGTTATATATCCCTCGTTTTCAAGTTCCGTTACAGCCCTTCTTACGGAATCAACGCTTTCGAGGCTGATGTATGCCAGCCCCCGCAGGGTATAATCCCAGTCATCGGGCAGCGACAGTATTAAGGATAACAGCCCCTTTGCTTTTAATGACAACGCGCGGTTTTTTAAATGATGGTTCGACATTACCGTATAATCACCGGTTCGCTCTACTCTGAATACCGACATTATTATTTTTCTCTCACTAAATGCAATCGTAAATTCTACTGTTGCATTTACTTTGAGAATTTACTCAGCAGAAGTAATTGCATTGATTTTCATGCGCCCCGCATTTTTGTTTTGCTTTTTTCGGCAGGATGTGATAAAATAATATTATGTGTGTGTCGGCACATTAATTGTCGCTAATAAAAACATAAGAGGAGATGAACGCTGCAAAAACGCTACGCTTAATAATCTCAAGATAAAAAAGGGGAATTGATTTATGAAAAACAGCGATGTAACTAAAAACGCCTCGTTTTGGGACAAAAGGTTCCGTTATACCGAAATGGGGTCGTCACTCAAAACGGAGGTAGTCGCGGGACTTACCACCTTCCTTGCAATGGCGTATATTCTTATTGTAAACTCGGGAATGTTTGCAAGCCTCGGCTCTGTATCCTTTGACGCCATGTATGTCACAACGGCGCTTTCGGCAATTATCGGAACGGTGCTTATCGGTCTTTTGTCAAATCTGCCGCTCGCGCAGGCACCCGGAATGGGACTCAACGCCTTTTTTGTATACACGGTTTGCATGACACTCGGTTTTTCCTACGCAAACGCACTTGTTTTCGTGCTGCTTGACGGAATCATCTTCGTGCTGCTTACCGCCACGGGTCTTCGCAAGATTATTTTCGATGCCATTCCGCATGTTGTAAAGGCTGCCATACCCGCAGGTATCGGTTTATTCATTGCCTTTTTGGGACTGCAAGACGCAAAGCTGGTTATCCCGAGCGAATCGACAGGCGTTACGCTGGCGTCCTTCAATCTTCTCGGAGGAGCCGGATGGGGCGCGGTCATGCCGCTTATAGTTGCGGTGTTCTCCCTCCTGCTTATAGCCGTACTGTCACACAAAAAGGTTAAGGGCTCTATTCTTTGGGGAATACTCGGCGGAACGGGACTGTATTATATCCTAGGCTTCACCGTAAAGGATTTTTACAAGGGCTTTGCGGAAACCCTCTCCTTTAATCCATTTAAGCCATTTTCAGCCTTTGCCTCGGAAGCGTTCGGCAAGGTATTTACCGATGGCTTTGACTTCTCGGCATATTTAAGCGCCGACGGTCATTCGGTAGGCGGACTTGTTATTCTGTTTATAACCACCGCCCTGGCGTTCTGCATGGTTGATATGTTCGATACGCTTGGAACTCTGTACGGCGCTTGCCGCGGCGGAAATCTGCTTGTTAAAAACGATAAGGGCGAGCTTGAGGTTCCCAATATGGACAGGGCGATGATGGCAGATGCCGTTGCTACCTGTACCGGCTCTGTGCTCGGAACCTCCACTGTTACCACCTTTGTGGAATCCTCTGCAGGCGTTGCTGCAGGCGGCAAAACGGGCGTCACCTCCCTTGTAACCGCCGCTGCCTTTGCGGTTGCACTTTTCTTCGCTCCGATTGCAAAGCTTATACCGCCCTATGCCTACGGTGCAGCGCTTATTTATGTCGGCGTGCTTATGATAGGCAGCGTTAAGGATATAGACTGGAAGGATGTCTCGGTTTCCGTGCCCGCATTCCTCACCATCGCTATGATGCCGTTCACATATAATATATCCTACGGTATAGCCTTCGGACTGTTCTCATATGTAATAATCAAAGCATTCTGCGGCGAAATAAAGCAGATAAAAATCGGCACATGGGTCGTAACCGCCCTGTTTGTTGCAATGTTCTTTCTTACACATTAAGGAAGCTGCCGATAGCTCTATTCTGAAAAAAGCTGCGTCTCTCCCCTTTTCGGCCGGGATGCAGTTTTTATTTTCGGTTTTTGCTCTTCGTAATTCTTATATGCCGAAAAGAAAACGGACAGATTTGATTATATGTCGGCGGATGAAATAAAAGAAACCTACAATATTGAATTTGTTTCTCGCGATTTTAAAGAGCCTATTTCAAATGAGTTTTAAAAGTCACAAATCAAGGAGAGCTTTATATGGATGAAAACATCATAAATGTAAATAATGAAGAAAGTAAACCGGCTATTTACACAACAAGCGTTTTAATGAGCCGTGATTTATACTATGATTTTTCTACGGTGGGTTATAACCGAATGAAAAAATCACTTATATTCTTTTTACCGTTTACTGTTTTGGAAATTGCGGTAAATATATTGGCTAAAAATTTTGATACAGTAGCTTTATCCGTAATCATATCACTCATTTTCTTTTTGTTGTATCATGGAATAAATAAATCAACAAAAATCGATTACGAAAGAACTTTAATATCGGCGGGCAAGGAAATAAGTACAAGCTATGAGCTTTTTGAAGACAGGGTTGTTACTGATTCGGAAGGCGTTAAAAGAGAATATTTTTATTATCAAATTACAAAATTTTTTGAAACCAAGAATTTCTTACTCCTGCATTTACAACATAACCTATATATTACAATAAATAAAAATAACCTCAATGCAAATGTTGATGAGGTTAAAAACTTTATAATACAAAAATGCCCTCTTGTTAAGAAGAAAAAATTTATTAATTGCTCTAATGATAAAAAATGGACTTTGCGGCTTTTGATTTTACTTGTTGTTTTTTCTGTAATAGGAACTATAATCAGCTTAATATTCAAATTCAACGCTATTTTTTAATAACAGATATAATATTGAAATAGATTATACACAAGCGGAATTGGTTTCGCTTGGTCTTTCGGTTGCTTCCGGACAGACCGATTATAGTGATATTTTTAATTGGATAAACAACCACAAAACATAAAGAAGAAACGACCTGCCGCAAAGCAAATGCTCTGCAAGCAAGTCGTTTTCCGTGATAAATAATTATCTCTTTGAGAACTGCGGTGCACGGCGAGCGCCCTTGAGACCGTATTTCTTTCTTTCCTTCATACGCGGATCGCGTGTGAGGAAACCTGCCTTCTTAAGCTCGGCGCGAAGCTCTGCGTCAGACTGAAGAAGCGCACGGGAAATACCGTGGCGGATAGCGCCTGCCTGACCGGTAACGCCGCCGCCTGCAACGCGGCAGACAACATCATACTTATCGGCAGTGCCGGTGAGAACGAGAGGCTGACGAACGATGAGCTTGAGTGTTTCAAGACCGAAGTAATCGTCAATATCTCTGTCGTTAACGGTAACCTTTCCGGTACCTGCATAAAGACGAACACGGGCAACAGAACTTTTTCTTCTGCCTGTTCCGTAGAAATAAGGCTTTGCTTCAAACATTGTTTCTGTCTCCCTTCTTAAAATTCAAGCTTTTCGGGCTTCTGGGCAACCTGAGCGTACTCGGTGCCGCTGTAAATGTGAAGTCTGGTAAGAGCCTTGCGGCCGATCGTAGTATCCGGCACCATACCCTTAACGGCAAGCTCCATAGCGAGCTCGGGGCGGGTCTTCATAAGAGAGGAATACTTAACCTCTTTAAGACCGCCGATATAGCCGGTGTGACGGCGATAGAACTTCTTTTCAAGCTTTTTACCTGTTAAAACCGCCTTATCAGCGTTGATAACGACAACATGGTCGCCGCAATCGACATGGGGAGTAAACTCCGGCTTTAACTTTCCGCGAAGGATATCCGCAACCCTGGTGGCGGTACGGCCGAGCGGTCTGTCAGCAGCGTCGATTATATACCATTTACGCTGAATTTCAGCAGGTTTTGCCATAAATGTAGACATAATTCAAAACCTCCAAAAAATCTTTCGTTATTTAAACAGCTCAATTATAATACCACACTCGGGATATAAAGTCAACACCGAATTTTCAAAATTTTAATTTAAAGTTCGCAATCTCTGTTTTTCTTTAAAATGCTCCGTTTTTCTCCCGTTTCCTCATTTGTCATTTTTAAAATTATTTAAGATTAAATGCCTTTTTAACCTGCGGCAGACGGAAAATGATTGCTGCGGCAATAAGGGTTATTACAAGCTCGGGAAGCATATAAGAGCCGTTGTAGGCTGCTGAATACAGCCAAACATTGTTGAATTTATCCGCCCATTTCTCCGGGATACCGAAAAGAATAGCGCCCGAGATAAGGTGAGAAACAAATCTCAGCACAAAAACAAGCGTGATGCCGGCAAGTGTTCCGAAATAGCCTTTTTTTGCAAACGCGCCTGCAAAGCCCAAAACGGTAAAGGCGATTATGTAATCAAGAAAAATAGTGCCTACAAGATATGCCGGTGTGAGTCCCCAGCCGAGCAGACCCTCCATCACTATTCCGAAGAACAGCTGAATCAGCGAATAAACGAATGAAGAGCCCACGCCCCATTTAAGACCTAAGGAAATAGATATAACCACAATCGGCAGCATGCTCAAAAGGGTTACCGAGCCGCCGAGGGGCAGCTTATAAAGCTTTATAAGGCTTAAGGCGGACGCCAGCGCTACCATAACGGCGCTGAAGGTCAGTTTGTAGACGGGTTTGTTTTTTGTTTCCATTTTTCAACACTCCTTTTATATATCGCAATTACCCGCGAAAAAAGCCGCAGGCAAAGACCTGCGGCAATACTGTTGGCGTATTTCCCTACGACGGCATTATCCGTATCAGGTCATAGGTCGAAGTCATAGCAAAAAGCGGACTTCCTCTCAGCCTGAGTTTCATCAAGCTCCCTAAATTGCACTGCTATTATAGCATTCACGGAACGGTTTGTCAAGCATCTGTTAAAATCGCCTGCCGGAGGAGTTGCTTCGGCAGGCGATTCTTTGTATAAAATTCAGTTTCATCGTGCAAGGGGGTGAAATTTCGCATAAGCCGCAGTGTACTTGCTTTTCACAAACCGCGCGTACACCTGTGTTGAGGATATATCCGCATGCCCGAGCATTTCCTTAATATCCTTAAGCGGCGCGCCGTTTTCAAGCAAATGCGCCGCGAACGAATGACGCAGCGTGTGCGGCGTTATATCCTTTTTGATTCCCGCCTTTTCGGAATAATGCTTTATAATCTTCCAAAAGCCCTGGCGCGACATTGCGCCGCCGTTCATGTTGGTAAACAGCCTGTCCTCGTTTTTATCGGTAACTATAACGGGTCGGACATTCACAAGATAATCCGCAACCGCCTTTACCGCCGCGGGATACATGGGCACAATGCGTTCCTTTTCGCCCGAATGCATATGTAAAATACCTATCTGCAAATTAACATCCGATACGGTAAGCTCCGTAAGCTCTGACACCCTTATACCGGTAGCGTAAAGCAGCTCGAGCATCGCCTTATCCCGAACGCTCTTGTAATCGTCCCCGTCGGGCTGGGAAAGCAGCAGTATTATCTCGTTTGAATCAAGAATTCCCGGCAGCTTTTTTTCGGCTTTTTTAAGCTTAATTCCGTTTACGGGGTTTTCCTCTATAATATTTTTTGAAATTAAAAAACGGTAGTAGCAGCGAACCGATGCCACGGTGCGGCTGACAGTCGCGTCCGACTTGCCCTTGCCCGACAAATATTCAACATATTTTTTTATGAGCACGGAATCCGCCGTTTCGGTATCCCTGCCGTTTGAAGCGCAATATTCGGAATACTGATGTATGTCCCGCATGTACGATTCAACCGTATTCGGCGACGCCATTTTAACGCTTACCAGGTATTCCCTGAAAGCGCTGCACAGATCAGCCATATTGCACCTCCTTAAAAAATTAACATCCCTTACAAAGCAAGGCTTGCCCCGAACGTGCAGGACATAACCGCGTCAATAATCGCCGACAGCAATGTCAGCAGACATATAAATATGTATTTACTGCAGTAGCTGCGGAAATCCGCCGAAAGATTGACCGGCGGCGCAGAAGGAAGCGTCAGCCTTGCCATCCCGAGAGAAAAACCGACCGATTCCCTCGCCGCCAATAAAAGCGAAACCGCAAAAATTATTTCCGCGGGAATTATCAGCACGGCGTTAAAGGCTATTCCCTTAACCGAATACTGCGAGTAAAGCAGAGCCGACACGCTGCCGTAAAGCACACAGCGGACTGCCGCCGCAATCGGCACCAAAACAACACCCAAAACCGACGTGCCCGCAGCAAACACCGCAAGCAAAACAAGCGCTGACCCCGCAAAGGAATTCAAAGTGACAGATAAAAAAGAAGCGTCACTGCGCTCCGCAACAAACCGTTCAAGATAATCCGCCGAATAATCCGACAATCCGACTATCCTTTCCCCGGCAAAGGTTCCCACCGCTATACCGGCGATAAACAGCAGCACCAACAGCACCAGCACATTGTTTTTAATAATAAATTCGGAAAGCCTGATTTTTTTAAGGCTTAAAACAGTTCCTTTTTTCATACTCATCCCTCCGGCTTCTATGAAATAATATGCCGGATTCGGACAAGATATGCCGAAAAATAAATAAAGCCATATTTAGGTATTTAATATTCCTCAACCGCTAAATATGGGTTTTGTTCAGTTTTATGTAAACTGAATTTCCGTTTTCGGAACCAAGGGTGTAACGATACCGCAAATCGGTATATACTGCGCTTACGCTCAACAATATAGTTATACAACATTTTTATAATTATGTCAACCGCCAATTTTACATACATCAAATCTTATGTTAACTCTTTATGTAAACCACACAACATGTATGCCGTGTTCTGTTATGTAAACTCAATTTGTTGTAATTGGGTCTTTAATTTTTTTTGAAAATATGTTATACTTAATTCAGGAAAAAATATAAACGCCGCAAGACTTGTGCGGCACGGGTGGGGTTTGATTATGAAAAAGACAGTAATTGTTACCGGCTCTTCAAAGGGTATAGGCGCGGCAACGGCAATTCTCTTTGCGCAAAGCGGTTGGAATGTGGTTATAAATTATAACGAATCCTTTGAATCGGCAAATCTGCTTTGCCGCTCGCTTGTAAGCAACGGCTACTCGGCGATCATTCAAAAGGCGAATGTTGCAAACAAGCTCGAGGTTGATATAATGGTCAAGGAAGCGCTTTACAAATTCGGCAGCATAGATGTGCTTGTGAACAATGCGGGAGTTGCGTATCAGGGGCTTATAACCGATACCGATGAGATCGATTTCGACCGAATAATAGATGTGGATTTAAAGGGTGTTTTCAACTGCTGTAAGGCGGTAACTCCGGTTATGGTAAATCAAAAATCGGGCTGCATTGTGAACATCTCATCCATGTGGGGTCAGGTCGGAGCTTCCTGCGAGGTGGCGTATTCCGCGGCAAAGGCGGGTGTTATAGGCTTGACAAAAGCGCTTGCCAAAGAGCTTGCTCCGAGCGGCATCACGGTCAACTGCATTGCTCCGGGGCTTATCGAAACCGGAATGAATTCCAATCTTACAATAGAGGAGCTTAACGATTTCGTTGAGGGCATTCCGCTCGGCCGCATGGGCAGTGCCGACGAGATAGCCGCCGCCGTGCGCTTCCTCTCCTCCCCTGCTGCCGAATACATAACCGGTCAGGTTCTCGGAATTAACGGAGGGTATGTAATTTAGACATTAGACATTAGATTTTAGATGTTAGAGTACAAAAGCAGCAGCCTCGATACTGAGACTGCTGCTTTTAAGTTTAACTTTCCTTCGGTCGCCCGACAATCGGCGGAGCCTTTGGTCTGTACAAACCGTTGCGCCTCCCCGGTGTTTGGGTGCGGGTGTCCGGTGGACACCTCTGCGAAGCAGAAGCACCGACCGAGGCGGCAGCCGAGACGGTGACATGCGCAGCTATGACGGAGGGGTTGTTGCAGACTTAAAATAATCAGAAAGCTAAGTTATGTATTAAAACTATTTTTTATCTCTAAACTCTAATTTATAAATAAGCTTTAATCCCCAACAATCCCTCAGCCGCTGACGACGGCGGTCTCCTCTGTCACTTCGTGACACCTCCTCACACTGTGAGGAGTCACCCTAAACACCGGGAGCCTTTGGTCTGTACGGAAGCTATGATTTTGCATATCTGATATCTACCGTCTGAAATCTAATGTTATTTTCCCTCACGCAGCTTATTTATCTTATCCCGCAGATACGCCGCGTGCTCAAACTCAAGAATCTTCGCCGCCTGCTTCATTTCGGCGGTCAGGCGCTTAATTTCCGTCTCTTTTTCGATTCGCGACATTTTGGATATCGGCTTTTCGTCTTTAACCTTCTGCCCTATCTCTATTATATCGCGCACATCCTTAATAACGGTCTTCGGCGTGATGCCGTGCTCTGTGTTATAACGGCTCTGAATATCGCGGCGGCGCTCCGTCTCGCTTATTGCGCGCTCCATAGAGTCGGTCACGGTATCGGCGTACATAATGACCTCGCCCTCTGCGTTTCGGGCGGCTCTGCCTATCGTTTGCACAAGTGATGTTTCACTGCGCAGAAAGCCTTCCTTGTCCGCGTCGAGTATCGCGACTAAGGAGACCTCGGGAATATCAAGTCCCTCGCGCAAAAGGTTAATGCCAACGAGCACATCGAATTCACCGAGGCGCAGATCGCGGATTATTTCCATACGCTCCATCGTATCGATATCGTAATGCATATACCTTACCTTTGTGCCGAGGTCGTTCAGATACTCGGTCAGATCCTCCGCCATCTTCTTTGTGAGGGTGGTTATAAGCACGCGCTGCTTTTTGGCGGTGCGTATATTTATTTCGGAAACCAGATCGTCAATCTGCCCGTCTGTCGGGCGGACGGAAATTTTCGGATCAAGCAGCCCCGTAGGTCTTATTACCTGCTCGGCAATCTGCGCCGCGTGGTCCTTTTCAAACTGACCGGGCGTTGCCGATACGAATATTGCCTGATTGACGTGGGCATAAAATTCCTCAAAATTAAGCGGGCGGTTATCAAAGGCAGAGGGCAGACGAAAGCCGTACTGCACAAGATTTTCCTTACGCGCCCTGTCGCCGCCGTACATTCCGCGCACTTGCGGCAGCGTTACATGCGATTCATCCACAAAAAGCAAATAATCGTCGGGGAAATAATCGAGCAGGGTCGAGGGCACACTTCCGGGCGCTCTGCGCGAGAGAACTCTCGAATAGTTTTCAACACCCTTGCAGGTGCCTATCTCCCTTAACATTTCAATGTCGTATTCGGTTCTCTGGCGTATTCTCTGCGCTTCAATCAGCTGCCCGTTTTCGTTGAAAAACCTTACGCGTTCCTCCATTTCCTCATCGATTTCCTTAAGTGCGTCTTCAAGCTTTTCATGCGGTACGATATAATGCGAAGCGGGATATATCGCCGCATGCGAAAGCAGCGCCTTGACTTCGCCGGTCACTGTGTTTATTTCGCTTATCCTGTCAATCTCGTCGCCGAAAAATTCAACCCTAACGGCATTTTCCTGCGAATTGGCGGGAAATATCTCCACCGTGTCGCCCCGCACCCTGAATTTATTGCGGATAAAATTAATATCGTTCCGCTCGTACTGCAGATCCACCAGCTTGCGCAAAAGCTCATCGCGGCTTTTCTCCATTCCAGTGCGGAGGGATATCACCATGTTTTTATAATCGATAGGGTTTCCCAATGAGTAAATGCATGAAACGCTCGCCACAATTATAACATCCCTGCGCTCCGACAGCGCACAGGTCGCCGAATGACGCAGCTTGTCTATTTCATCGTTTATGGCGGAATCCTTTTCAATATAGGTGTCGCTTCCCGGGATATACGCCTCGGGCTGATAATAGTCATAATAGGATACAAAGTATTCCACCGCATTCTCGGGAAAGAATTCCCTGAACTCCGAGCACAGCTGTGCGGCAAGTGTTTTGTTGTGGGCTAAAACAAGCGTAGGACGATTAACATTTGCGATAATATTCGCCATTGTAAAGGTCTTGCCCGAACCCGTAACACCCAGCAAAACCTGCTCTTTTAAGCCGTTTTCAATGCCTTTTGTAAGCTTTTCTATCGCTTCCGGCTGATCTCCGGTAGGTTGAAATTTGGAATGTAAAATAAATTTATCCGGCACATTAATCACCTGTTTTTACTGTATATTACCGATTATAGCATAAAACGCTTATCAAGTAAACAGTCTTATATTGACAAAATCACTCATGCGTTATAAAATAATAATCGGAGTGTTTTAATATGAAGTTTCAGTTCAATATTGATTTAACCGATAAGGATTATACCGACTTTAATGTTTTTTGTGCGGCGGCGTCGGTCGGCTTTTCGGCGGAATCGATAATTTCAGGAACTTTATTACTTATAATACCGCAGCTGTTAGTGGCCAACTCGGTGCAGGCCTATCTGCCGCCCGCAATCTGCTTTGGCTCAGATATAAAATATAACAGCTTTAAGGAATTTATAAAAACAAAGTGCGCCGCCGTTGACACATATAAATAAGGGTGAAAAAATGAAAAGCTACACAACAAAATCCCCCAAAGAAACCGAAAGCATAGGCTTTAAGCTGGCGCAAACGCTGCGCGGCGGCGAGGTCATAGCCTTTCGCGGGGGTCTCGGAATGGGCAAGACCTGTTTTACGCGGGGGCTTGCGCGCGGGCTCGGCTTTACGGGCACAGTCACATCCCCTACCTTTGCACTTATAAACGAATATATCGGCGGCAGACTGCCGCTTTACCATTTTGATATGTACCGAATTTCGGGGTGGGAAGACCTTTATTCCACCGGCTTTTTTGAGTACGCAGAGCAAGGCGGGGTAATAGCGGCGGAGTGGAGCGAAAACATTGAAAACGCACTGCCCGCAGGCACTGTAACCGTCAGCTTTGAGCAAACGGGCGAAAACGAACGCGTGATAAATATTGACGGCGCGCGCGATCTTGATTTAACGGAGAACGAAACACAATGAAAATACTTTCTCTTGAATGTACGGCGGGTCCTGCCTCTGCCGCAATAACCGAGGGCGGGCGTGTTATAGCCTCAGCCTTTGTAAACGTAAAGCTTACCCACTCGCAAACCCTTTTGCCTATGGCAGAGGGGCTTTTTGCCGCGGCAAGGCTTGGGCTTTCCGATATTGACGGAATAGCCGTAACCGCAGGTCCCGGCTCGTTTACCGGGGTGCGTATAGGCATAAGCGCCGCAAAGGGGCTTGCCGCCGCTCGGAATTTGCCCTGCGCAGGGGTATCTACCCTATTATCACTCGCCTTTAACTACCGCGATACCGATTGCATTGTGTGCGCGGTTATGGACGCACGCTGCAGCCAGGTATACAATGCGATTTTTGAAATTTCCGGCGGCAAAATTACCCGCCTGTGCGAGGACAGAGCGGTTTTGTGCGAAGAACTTGCGGAAAATTTAAAAAAAGTATCGCAAAACGGAGAAAAACGTGTTATAATAGTCGGTGACGGCACAGAAGTGTTCTTCCCCTTTGCCGAAAATATACCGGGTGTTTGCAAATCGTCGCCCGAGCGCAGATATCAGAATGCGGTATCCGCTTCCCTTGCGGCGGAGGATATATTCAAAAACAATTTATCCGTAACGCCTGACAAGCTGCTGCCCGTATATTTAAGGCTTCCGCAGGCGGAACGCGAGCTTAAAAAGAAAAAAGAGGTGAGCTTATGAAAATAGCGGTAGGCTGCGATCACGGCGGATTGGAGCATAAAAACGCAATAGCGGAGCATTTAAAATCCGAGGGCTTTGAGGTTGAAGATTTCGGCATATATGAAAATAAGTCGGTCGATTACCCCGAAATAGCGCTCAAGGTGGCAAACAGCATTAAAAACGGTGAAAACGAGCTGGGAATACTGGTTTGCGGAACCGGAATCGGAATGTCGCTTGCGGCAAATAAGGTAAACGGCATACGCGCCGCTGCCTGCAGCGAGCATTTTTCCGCAAAATATACCCGTCTTCACAACAATTCCAATATTTTATGCCTCGGAGGCAGAGTAATAGGAATCGGCACTGCGCTTGAGCTGTGCGATATTTTCGTCAATACCGAATTTGAGGGCGGACGCCACCAAAGACGCATTGATATGATAACCGAAATTGAAAAATCAAATTCTTAAAGGAGCAGCAAAAATGAAAGATAATGTATTTATTATGGATCATCCGCTTATTCAGCATAAGCTTTCCATCCTCCGCGACGAAAAAACAGGCTCAAAGCAGTTCCGCGAGCTTGTAAGCGAGATTGCAATGCTTATGTGCTATGAATCCACAAGAGACCTTCCGCTCACCGAGGTTGAGATAAAGACCCCGATAACCACTGCCAAAACCAAAAAGCTCGCCGGCAGAAAAATGGCGTTCGTGCCGATTTTAAGAGCGGGACTCGGAATGGTTGACGGCGTTTTAAGCCTTATCCCGGCAGCCAAGGTCGGTCATATAGGCATGTACCGCGACCCCGAAACGCACAAGCCGGTAGATTACTACTGCAAGCTTCCCGCCGACCTTAACGAGCGCGATGTTTTTGTGCTTGACCCCATGCTTGCAACGGGCGGCAGCGCTATTGACGCAGTTGCGAGAATCAAGGAATTTAACCCCAAGCGCATTAAGTTTATGTGCATTATAGCCGCCCCCGAGGGAATTGAGGCTTTCACCGCCGCTCACCCCGACGTACCGGTTTACTGCGCGGGACTTGACGATCACCTGAATGAGCACTGCTACATTGTTCCCGGTCTCGGAGACGCCGGCGACCGCATTTTCGGAACTAAATAATAAATCTCATAAAACATTAAAAACCGTCGCTTATGCGGCGGTTTTTAATTTAATGCCTGCTGAACAATTCAAAAGTACCTTAACCCGAGCATGTTGGTGTAAACTTTTGAATTGTTCAGGTGCAAGGTTTTTGCGCAATTTTGCGAAAAAACCTTGCACTTTAAAAAGAATCACATTTTGATTCTTTTTAAAATCAGGCGACAATCAATGGATACTGACGGTCAAAACAAAGGTTTTGACCCATAAAATCAAGATTTTAACTCGTTTTTTTATAATTGCATTTGCAAATGCAATTATTCAGTAGACATTAATTTAGACATTAGATGTGCAGACCCTAGGCTCCCTTGTGTAAAGGAAGCTGACAGAGGGATTGTTAGTGACTAAAGCATATTTACAAATTTTATTTTTCTAATAAATTTAAGCTTGTAACAACCCCTCCGTCATAGCTGCGCATGACACCTCCCCTTACACAGGGGAGGTTATTTTTGGTGCATGCCACCGTCTCGGCTGCCGCCTCGGTCGGTGCTTCTGCTTTGCAGAGGTGTCCGCAGGACATCCGCACCCTTACACCGGTGAGGCAGAGGTTTGCTCAAAGCCTTCATCCGCCCTGAACGGTGAAATCAAATTTACCATCCTGCTCGCTGCAAAGCACAGTGTCGCCGTTTTTAATGCTTGAATCGAGTATCTTCTCGCTCAAGGCGTCTTCAATTTTATTCTGAATCTCACGGCGGAGCGGGCGCGCACCGTAAACGGGGTCAAAGCCCTTTTCGGCAAGCGCGTATTTAACCTTTTCATCAAAGTTAAGGGTTATATTAAGCGCTTCAAGGCGTTTTTTAAGTCCTGAAAGCATCTTATCCGCAATTTCGGCAATCTGCTCCTTGTTAAGCTTTGAGAATACTATAATATCGTCCACACGGTTCAAAAATTCGGGTCGGAAGGTACCCCGCAGCTCACCGAGCACCGCCTCTTTAACGTCCTTGGTGTCCGAGCTTTCGTCTGCGTCGCCGAACCCGAACGATACCTTTTTATCGGTTATAAGCCGTGCGCCGACGTTTGAGGTCATAATTATAACCGTATTCTTAAAGTCAACGCGCCTACCTTGCGAATCGGTCAGTATGCCGTCTTCAAGTATCTGCAAAAGCATATTGAAAACATCGGGGTGCGCCTTTTCGATTTCATCAAAAAGAATTACCGAGTATGGGTTGCGCCTTACCTTTTCGGTAAGCTGACCGCCCTCCTCAAAGCCGACATATCCGGGAGGCGAGCCCACAAGGCGGGAAACCGTATGCTTTTCCATATATTCAGACATATCAAGCCTTATCATCATATTTTCGCTGCCGAACATAGCCTCCGCCAGCGCCTTGCAAAGCTCGGTTTTACCAACGCCCGTAGGTCCTAAGAATATAAACGAGCCTATGGGGCGTTTCGGGTCCTTAAGCCCTACCCTGCCGCGGCGTATCGCCTTTGCAACGGCAGTTACGGCTTCATCCTGCCCCACAATTCTGCGGTGCAGCTCGTCTTCAAGCCGCAAAAGCCTTGCACTTTCTTCCTCGGTAAGCTGCGCCACGGGAACACCCGTCCAGCTTGATACTATTTCGGCGATTTCCTCTTCGCCTACTTCGCCGCCCGAGTGGCTGCTTTCTCTGCGCCAGCTTTCCTTTGCCTGCTTGTATTCGTCCTTAAGCTTATTCTCGCTGTCCCTTAAAGCGGCGGCGCGCTCAAATTCCTGCGAATTTACAGCCTCGTCCTTTTCCGCCTCGGTATTGGCGATTTTTTCTTCAAGCTCTTTAAGCTCCGCAGGCGCGGCACTTGCGGTAAGACGCACGCGGGAGGCCGCCTCATCTATCAAATCTATCGCTTTATCGGGCAAAAATCTGTCGCTTATATAGCGGGCTGAAAGCTTTACCGCCGCCTCAATAGCCGCGTCGCTAATTTTTACCTTGTGGTGCGCCTCGTATTTATCCTTTAAGCCTTTAAGAATCAGCACTGCGTCTTCTTCGCTCGGCTCTGCCACATTTACCGGCTGGAAACGGCGCTCAAGGGCTGAATCCTTTTCAATATTCTTGCGGTACTCGGCAATTGTGGTTGCGCCTATAAGCTGAAATTCACCGCGCGCCAATGCAGGCTTTAATATATTAGCCGCGTCGGTCGAGCCCTCGGCAGAGCCCGCGCCTATAATGGTATGAACCTCATCTATAAAGAGTATGATGTTACCTGATTTTGTAACCTCATCTATTACCGATTTAATTCTTTCCTCAAAATCACCGCGGTATTTGGTGCCTGCCACCATTCCCGTAAGGTCAAGTGTGAAAACGCGCTTGTTTTCAAGAATATCGGGCACATCACCCGAGGCTATTTTCTGCGCCAAGCCTTCAACAATAGCGGTTTTACCGACGCCCGGCTCACCTATTAAGCAGGGGTTGTTTTTGGTGCGGCGGCAAAGAATTTGAATTACCCTTTCTATCTCCTTTTCTCTGCCTATAACAGGGTCAATTTTGCCCTTTTTTGCAGCGGCGGTCAAGTCTCTGCCGTACTTGACAAGCGTGGGGGCTTTGGAGTCGGTGTCTTCGCTTGCAGTACCCGCGGCGTTTACGCTTTGTGTGTCCTCCGGGTCAATGCCAGAGGCTTTAAGCGCCTCGGTGGTAAGGGCAGCCGCGTCCACGCCCAGCTCGTTAATAAAGCGTATTGCGTAGTTATCGCCCTCGCTTAAAATGCCTATGAGCAGGTGCTCGGTTCCCACATATTTTTTGCCCATATTCGCGCAGCCTGCCATGGCGGTTTCAATAACCCGCTTTGCGCGCGGCGTAAAGTAATCGGGCGAAAGCCTTGTTACGGTGCCGCAGCCTATATTAGCGCGGATCAGCTCCTCAATATTTTCTGCGGTTATTCCGTTTTTGTTAAGCACCGCCGCCGCAACGCCGGTGCCTATTTTCAAAAGTCCCAAAAGCAAATGCTCGCTGCCCACATAGGTGTGACCTAATTGTTCGGCCGAGCCGATAGCCTGATTTAAAGCCTCGTTTGCCTTTGTAGTGAATCCGTTAAAATTGTATTTCATAAAATGTAACCTCCCTTATCGGGTTTTAAGATTTTAGTTTTTTATTTTAATGCGTCGCGAATAAAGGCGGCGCGGTATATATCGCGTTCCTCGGGTTCAAGCTGCCCGTATTTCTTCATCAGCATATTGGGCTGACCCTCTATAAACAGCTTTATTGGCGGAACGTCCGTTTTGATTATGCCCATACTTATGCCGAGTTTAATCCGCGACAGTAAATCCATCATTTCCTTGCTTGATAATATGCGGCTGTTTTGCAGCGTACCGAGCGCCCTGAAGCACATATCCTCAAGCTTTATTTTGTTAAGACCGTTTCTCGCCTTGCGTTCCTTATCTATCAGCTGCGCGGTTATTATTTTAAGGTTATCTATCGCGTTTTTCTCGCTGATTCCGAGGGTTATCTGGTTTGAGACCTGATACATCGAGGCGCTTGCCTTTGTGCCCTCGCCGTACATTCCGCGAACGGTAAAGCCTATTTTACCCACCGTTTCGGCAATGGATGATATTTCGCCGTTCGATTCGGTCACGGGCAAATGCAGCATTACCGAGGCTCTGAGCCCCGTGCCCAGATTGGTGGGGCACTCGGTTAAAAAGCCCAAGCTGCGGTCAAAGGCGAAGTGCAGCTCGTTATAAAGCAGCGAATCAAGCTGCTCTGCGGTATCATATGCCTTTTCAAGCTGCAAGCCGCCTAAAATCACCTGTATTCTTACATGGTCTTCCTCACCTATCATAATACTTATGCTCTCATCCGCCGAAATAATTATTGCGCGGTCGGCGTTTTCCTCGGCAAATTCGGGGCTTATTATGTGACGCTCCACCATTGCCGCGATTTCAGTCTGCGGAACGTCCGCCATATCGATATATTTAAGGCTTTTCGCAAACGGAGTGTTGCTTTGCAGCACGGCGTTTTTAACCTTTAAATTAAGCTCTCTGCGCTGCTCGGGGGTCATTCTCGCGGGAAAAGGCAAGCCCGATAAATTCCGAGCCAGCCGTATCCTGGTGCTTACGGCAATATCGTCCTCGGGCGCATGAGTTGTATACCAGCTACTCATTTTCCGTCTCCTCCAGTTTCTTAATCTTATCCCTTACGACCGCCGCCTCTTCAAAGCGTTCCTCGCTTACAAGGCGGTTAAGCTCCAGTCGCAGGCTGTCTGCCGTTTCCGCCTGCGGTTTAACGGCAAGCGGCGCGCTGTTAGGCACCTTGCCGACATGCTTCACGCTGCCGTGCACCCTTTTAAGGTAAGGCAGCAGCTCGCTGTAAAAGGTCTTGTAGCACTCGGCGCAGCCCGCCTTACCGGTTTCGGCAATATCCGAAAATCTTGAGCCGCAAACCGGGCAGCAGGTCTCGTCAGCTTCTGTTCCGAGTCCCGAAATATCCCCGAACATCGAGGCTAACATATCCGCAAGCCCGCCGTGCGGGAATTTAGAGTACCCCTCTTCCGCGGCACAGCTGCTGCAAAGATTGCGCTCTGTCACCACGCCGTTTATTATCTGTTTAATATGCGTTGTTGCATTGTTTTTTCCGCATTTATCACATAGCATAAAAATCGCTCCTTGTTATTTTATTTGTGTGAGCAGGAGCTGTTTTAAAAGCGCTGCTCTGAGCGTATCGCGGTATTCGACCGGCACCGCCTGCAAAACAGCAGCAGATACCGCCGTGGCAATAAGCTTCGCCGCATCTGCCGATATTATCCCCGATTCTATACAGTTTTCAAGAATAATTCTCGTCGTCATCGGGTCTACCGCGCCGCCTATGGAATTTATAATGTGCATGAGCGCAGAGGTATGGCTCATAACAACACGCCTTATTCTTATATATCCCCCGCCGCCGCGTCGGCTTTCTATCATATAGCCGTGCTCCGGCGTAAATCGTGAGGAAAGAACATAATTTATCTGACTCGGAGCACAGCCGATGGTATTGGCAAACTCGTTGCGCTGAATCTCGGCGGTGTTCGCACCCGACTCGTTTAGCATTTTTATTATTTCCTGTGTTATTAAATCGCTCATTCTCATAGCTTACACCTCATTTTGACCTTTCCTGACTATAATTATACACCAAAGTCAGGAAAAGTCAAATACTTTTTTTCAATTTTTTTAAAATTTTTTCAAAAAATAAAAAAATCCCCCCGTTTTATCGGGGGAAAGCATATCAAAAAAGCCCGCCGCGCCTCCCTTTTGTGAAGGGAAGAGGTCCCCGCAGTGCGGGAAAAATGTCGCGTAGCGCACCCCAAACACCGGGGAGGTGGGGCGGTTTGTGCAAACCGCTGCCTCATTAGCTTATAATACCGCGTAATTTTGCGATGTTTTCTTTAATTGTTCCGTCCTTTGAAAATACACCGGAGGTTCCCGAAACAAAAATATTCGCGCCCATTTCGTTCATAAGCGCCGCGTTGTGAAAGCTCACATTTCCGTCAACCTCAATTTCAATATTGTCACACCCCCTTTCATCAAGATATTCACGAAGCTTTTTAATTTTTTCAAGAGCGGAGGGTATGAGCTTCTGTCCCGCAAAGCCGGGGTCAACGGTCATAACAAGCACCCCGTCAATATCGTCTGTAATATTTTCAAGCGCGCATATCGGCGTGCCGGGGTTAAGCGCCGCTAAAGCCCGGCAGCCCTTATTTTTCACCGCCGCAACCGCTTTATGAATGTGCGGAGTCGATTCGCAGTGCACCGCTACATAATCATCCGGAGATAATTGAAACCAATCAAGCTTACTTTCGGGATTTTCAACCATTAGGTGAATATCAAGCGGAATGGCAGTATTGGCTTTGAGTATCTTTACAAAATCCGTGCCGAGAGTATAATTCGGCACAAAGCTGCCGTCCATAATATCAACATGAAGCATATCGATCTTACTTTCTTCAAACTGCCTTATGCAATTTTTCAAATCAAAAAAATCGGCACACATGACAGACGGGGAAATTTTCTTTTTCATGTTTAATCTGCTCCCTGCATATTTAAAATTACTTTATTGTAAAATTCCGTTTTGTTCTTCATCATTTTGAATGCTGTATTGCATTCAGAAAGCGGGAATTTGTGCGTGATAAGCGGCTTGACATTTAGTTTGCCGTCAGCCATTGCCTTAATGCTTTCATGCCAGTCGTTAACGACATCATTATAAGATGAATTCCATGTGCCGTTTATACACAGCTCCTTGCGGAGAATCTGCCAATATGTATTTTGTGACATTGTGACTTCGCCCGCCGGGTTTCCCATAAGCACCATTCTTCCGTGCGGCTTTACCGTCTCAAGGCATTTTTGCAGAGCGTCCGAATACCCCGTCCCCTCAAGCGCGCAATCGGTAACCGTTCCGTTTTCCCACTCATAAAAGCCGAGTGTTTTCGCAAATTCAAGCTTTCGCTTGTCGATATCGGTATAATATACTTTTTTTGCGCCGAAAAGCACAGCCCACTGCCCTGCTATAAGACCTATAGGGCCCGCGCCCGAAATAAAAACGCTCTCCCCTTTTGATATGTTCAGCTTTCCGGCGGCGTGTCTCGCAACCGATACCGGCTCGCACATCGCACCCTCGTCATAGCTTAAACCTGACGGCATTTTTACAAGGTTCCACCGCTTTACAGCTATGTATTCGGTCATTCCGCCGTCCCGCCGTGAGCCGTAATAATCATAATTTTCACAGGTGGCGTAATTCCCCTCCCTGCAGCTTTTACACTTAAAGCAGGGCAAAAGCGGAAAAACGCATACATTTTCGTTTGTCATCAGCCCAAGCGGATCGAATACCACCCTGCCCGAAAACTCATGCCCGATTACAGTCGGAAAGGTGTAGGTTCCCTTAACATATACTCTGCCAAGATCGCTGCCGCAGATTCCGCAGCTCATCACCTTCACTATAACCTCATCGCCGCCGCATTCAGGAAAAGGTGCTTCCTCATACCGCAGATCGCCTATACCGTATAATTTTGCGCATTTAACTGTTTTATTCATAGCATTAACCTCTTTACAACAGTTTTCTTATGTGCTAAAATTATAATCAAATATGAGCGTTTTAACAATATACGGCGCTGCTATTGATTAAAAATCAAAAATATCGATTATAAACAATCATATAAGAAATAAATCGAAAGCGGGAAATTTTATGTACGGCATAGAGCGTCAGGAAAAAATATTGAGTCTCTTATCGGAAAATGTAAGCATAAGCGTTAATAAGCTTTCAAAGCTGCTTTATGTAAGCCAGCCCACTGTCAGGCGGGATCTGAGCGAGCTTGAACGGCAGAAAAAGGTAATCCGAACGCACGGCGGGGTAGTAATAAGAAATGCCCCCGATAACGAAATACCGCTTTTGTGGCGCGAGGAGCAGAATAACGCTTCAAAAAAGAAGATATCGGAAAAAGCCGCGGAATATATACATAACGGCGACATTATTTTTATGGACGCTTCGTCCACCGTTTCCTATATAATACCGCATTTAAAAAGCTTCACCGATATAATCGTTGTGACTAACAGCCCCAAAATATCGCTGAAATTAGGCGAGGAGCGCATAAAAAATTACTGCGCGGGAGGGCTTCTTTTGCAGCATTCGATTGCTTACATCGGCTCCGAAGCCGAAGCCTTTGTTTCTCATTTCAATGCCGATGTATTTTTCTTTTCAAGCCGCGGCTATACAGAGGGCGGCTTCATAACCGATTCCTCCGCGGAAGAGGCGTGCGTGAAAAAGGCAATGCTTAAAAATGCCGCCAAAAGCTTTTATTTATGCGATTCAAGCAAAAAAAATAAGAAATACATGTATAACATCTGCCGAACGGACGAGGTCTCCGTAATCACCGAATTGCCGTAATTTTTTCTGTTTATATGTCGGGTATTGCTTTTAATTGTAAATTAAAGTATAATTAATATACTGCGCTGACAGGTGCGGCATGTATATAAGAAAAAACGAGGTGCGGTGTTAATGTTTTCGGAGCTTAAAAGCGTGGGACTCTTCGGCATTGATTCTTATATGATTGAGGTTGAAGCCGATATATCCTCGGGTCTTCCCGCCTTTGATATAGTGGGTCTCCCCGATGCTGCGGTCAAGGAATCGCGCGACAGGGTGCGTGCGGCGCTTAAAAACTGCGGCTTTAAATTCCCCATCGGGCGGATAACCATAAATCTCGCTCCGGCGGATCTGAAAAAGGAAGGCTCGATATACGATCTGCCGGTGCTTATAGCAATCCTCAAGGCCTCCGGTCAGCTGGATGCCGATATAGGAGACAGCGTTTTTATAGGCGAGGTTTCGCTTGACGGAAGATTAAGACCCGTCGGCGGCGTTCTCGCCATAACCATAACCGCGCTCAAAAGCGGCATAAAAAATGTTTTCGTCCCCGAGGAAAACGCGGCGGAGGCTGCAATAATCGAAGGGATAAATGTATACGGAATCAACAATATAAAGCAGCTGATAGCCCACCTTACGGGAACCGACACCTTAACCCCCATGCCCGTTACCGAAATAAACGCGCCCGCCCTTTCGGACGCGGTGGATTTCAGCGATGTTAAAGGGCAGTTTGCCGCCAAAAAGGCTCTTGAGGTTGCAGCCGCGGGCGGGCATAATATCCTGCTTATAGGGCCTCCCGGAGCCGGCAAAAGCATGCTTGCAAAGCGGCTTCCCACAATTTTGCCTGAAATGACCTTTGAGGAATCGATTGAAACCACGAAAATTCATTCCATAGCCGGAATTCTTGATAAAAATAACCCGTTTGTCCGCGTCCGTCCCTTCCGCTCACCGCACCACACGGTATCGCCCGCAGGCATAACCGGCGGCGGTTCTGTTCCGAAGCCGGGCGAAATATCGCTTGCGCATAACGGCGTGCTTTTTCTTGATGAGCTGCCCGAATTCCGCCGCGATGTTACCGAGGCGCTCCGTCAGCCGCTTGAGGACGGTAAGGTGACCATTTCCCGCGTTGCGGGCACGCTTACATATCCAAGCTCGATTATGCTTGTTGCCGCCATGAATCCCTGCCCGTGCGGATTTTTCGGGCATCCCACAAAGGAGTGCATCTGCTCGCCCAAGGCGGTGCGCAATTATCTCAACAGAATTTCAGGCCCGATGCTTGACCGTATTGATATCCATGTTGAGGTGCCGCCGGTCAACTTTGAGGAGCTTAACTCCTCGTCAAAGGAGGAGACCTCGGCTGAAATAAGGGAGCGTGTAAACCGCGCAAGAAAGCTCCAGATTGAGCGCTACCGCGGTACGGGAGTATCCTGCAACGCAAGACTTACCCCCGCTATGCTTAAAAAATACTGCGTTACCGACAGTGCGGCCGACGGATACCTGCAGCTTGCGTTCGACAGGCTCGGAATGTCCGCAAGAGCCTACGACCGAATTTTAAAGATTGCAAGAACTATAGCCGACCTTGACGGAAGCGAGCTTATTAAACGAAACCATATTTCCTCAGCGATTTCCTTCAGAAGCCTTGATAAAAAATATTGGAGCGAATAAAGCCGTAAGTGTCGGGATGGTGCGGGTGTACGGTTGACACCTCTGCGAAGCAGAAGCACCGACCGAGGCGGCAGCCGAGACGGTGGATTGCGTAAGCCGTGACGAAAGGAGAAAAAAGCTTTAGGTATATAAAATCTTACCTTTTTGCACATCCGACATCTACCATTTAATATCTAATATCTAAATAACCGCTGCCGCAGCAAAGCTGCGGCAGCGGTCGTTTTATGTGATTTTTTTCTTAAAGGATTATGCAAACAAGACCGTTGCAGCCCTCGTTTATCACGCGTTCTATCGTTTCCTGAATCCTTTGCCTTGCGTCTGCGGGCATACGGGAAAGCTTGGTGTGCAGCCCTTCGTTTACAAGCTCATGGAGCGATTTTCCGAATATATTAGAATCCCATATCTTAACCGGATCCTCTTCAAACTCGCTTAAAAGATACATCACCAGATCCTCCGACTGCTTTTCGCTTCCTACGATCGGGCTTACCTCGGTAGTGATTTCGGCCTTCATAAGGTGAATTGACGGTGCAGAGGCGCGAAGCCGCACCCCGTAGCGCCCGCCCTGCTTCATAATTTCGGGCTCCTCAAGCTTTAAGTCCTCAATTTCGGGCATTATTATTCCGTAGCCTGTCGCCTCAACCTCGTCAAGCGCGTCCTTGACCCTCGAATATTCCTTTTTGATTTCGGCAAGCTCCTTAACGCACTCCATAAGCTCCTGCTCATCATTGATTTTAAGCCCGGTGCTTTCGGCAAGCACGCTGTAAAAAAGAGAGCTGTTTATTTTAATTGTTATCTCTGCGCTGCCCGTGCCAAGATTTATTCCGTTGATTGTTGCTCCGTCGGCGTTTTCGCTGTTTGCGAACGCCGTTTCAAAGCACCTGATATCCCTTATATGCCGTACATTTTCCGCCGATTTTTTTATCGTATCGGTAAGCTCCGCGCGCAGCCTGTGTTCAAGCGGAAGCGAGTTTATCCAGCGCGGAAAGCTTATGCATATCTCTTTAATCGGGAATTCAAAAAGAACGCGCGATAATATTTGCTTTATATCCTCCTCGGATAATTCAAGACAGTTTACCGGCTGTACCGGGATTCCGTATTTTTCGGTAAGCCTTTGTGCAAGCTCCTGCGCTTCTGCCGATTCGGGGTACATACAGTTGAGCAATATCACAAACGGCTTGTTTATTGCCTTCAGCTCATCTATCACCCGCTCCTCCGCTTCCTCGTATTCGCTGCGCGGGATATCGCTGATGCTGCCGTCTGTCGTGATGACAAGCCCGATAGTAGAATGCTCGTTTATTACCTTGCGCGTACCTATTTCCGCCGCCATGTTAAAGGGTATGGGCTCTTCAAACCACGGCGTCATTACCATTCTCGGCTGATCGCCCTCAATATATCCGAGCGCGCTCGGCACTATGTAGCCCACGCAGTCTATCAGCCGCACATTCATTACCGATGAATCGTCAATTCTTATTTCAGCGCCCTTTTCGGGTATAAACTTCGGCTCGGTCGTCATTATTGTTCTGCCGGATGAGGATTGCGGAAGCTCGTCGTTCGCCCTTTCCTTTAAATAATCTCCGGCTATGTTCGGCAGCACGAGCTTATCCATAAACTGCTTTATAAATGTTGATTTTCCCGTGCGCACCGGTCCGACAATTCCGATATAAATATCTCCGCCGGTGCGCGCGGCTATATCCTTATAAATGCTCACATTTGTCATAATTCTTCCTCCATATGCTTTTAACTCGCGGCAGTCAAACTGTCTTTTGGTAAAGCATATGCCGAGGAAGGGCTGATTATGACGGTTTATACACACTTTTTACAATGCGGAATTATTAATATTAAAGCCTGTTGTTATCGGTTTTCCCGACAGCAACAGGCTGATTTTATACAAAATTATTATGTTGTATATCTTTGCAGACCTATATTTAATATCTAATTTCCGATATAAAAAACTCTCATGCTCACGCCGCTGTCCTGTATGAGTATATTCTTCGGCATGCGTGAAAATTTCACGGCTGCAAACAGATCTCCCGCTGCTCCCGAAATATTGATAAGCTGAATCATATAAACGATCCAGAACCATTCGGTCGGGACAAAGAAATTAACGGCAGCCAGCACAGTTCCCCAAAGCACGATGGGAGCCAGCGCTATAAAAATATACGATTTTTTATCGTAATAATCCTCACTTCCCGCAAACGCATATAAGCCGGTGAACCCGTATTTTACCCTTTTTGTACCGCATAACTTCATCGCGATGCCGTGAACCAGCTCATGGAGAACCATATACAGCACCATTAAAACAATTAAAGCGGCAAGCCTTAAAAAATAGCGGACTATCCCCCCGCTCATATCAAAAAAGGAGGTCACGGGTACGAAAAAGTTCATGGATACCGCCATAACAGCCGCAATGGCAAGAGCAAGTAAATTAACGATTATCGCCGTCCTTTTATCCTTTTGAAGATTAAGCGAGTATATTTCCCCATAATCTTCGGGCAATACCCCAATTGCTTTCATTTTTCTCTCCCCCGATCTTATTCCGAAGCCTTTCGACAGTATTATGCTTTAATGCAGCTTATCCGCCGTTTCCCGCGCAGCATCTCACCGCGTGTTATCTTTCTTAATTGCCTTTTCCTGCTTATCGCAAAGAGCGTTGATACGGTTGGTAAGGACAACAAGTTCTTTGCTCTTACAGTCGCTGCTGCGCTCAATAATCCCCATAAGACGAATACCGGCCGCGTACAGCTTGTTCCATACCGCAGAGGAACGCCCCTTCCTTTTGTAAGCGCCGCGCGGCACCTTTTGTCGGCTGCCGACGGTAAGCTGCGTACCGACGACCGGATCGAAAACATCCCCGCTGTACGGAGCCGTTGCTTCAATTCCAAGCCGTTCGGTAACGGTTTTGGCAAAGCTGTCGCATACGCCGTCCGAGCCATGATTAACATAGACTCTTGTCGGTCGTTTCTTCATCGAAGCTATCCAATCCACCAGCCGTAACATGTCGGCATGTGCCGATATACCCTCAAGGTTTTCAATATCTGCCGCAACCCTGACATCTTCCCCAAACAGGTTGACATACCGTGCACCGTTCAAAAGTCGTCTGCCAAGTGTTCCCTCCACCTGATACCCAACAAAGAGAACCGTACATTCCGGTCTCCAAAGATTATGCTTTAAGTGATGCCGTATGCGCCCCGCCTCGCACATACCCGAGGCGGAAATGATGACTTTAGGCATGGGATCTGCGTTGATCTTTTTGGAATCATCACCTGTTACCGAAAGATGCAAGCCGTTAAATCCTACAGGATTGACCCCCCTGTCAAGCAGTTCGTTCGTTTCCTCATCAAAGTAACCGCGGAGGGTATCCTTATAAATTTCGGTCGCCTCAATCGCAAGCGGACTGTCAAGATATACCTGAAAATCGGTAAGAGAGAGCCGCCGCTCCTTGATACGCCGAAGCATATACAGAAGCTCCTGTGTTCGCCCGACCGCAAAGGACGGGATTACCACATTTCCTCCGCCGGTAATCGTTCGATCGATTATTTCGGCAAGCCTTTGCTCGGTATCCTTCGGCTGCGGCGGACGCGGGCTGTCTCCGTAAGTGGATTCAATAATCAGAGTGTCCGCTTCATCCGGCACATTCGGCGGGCACAGAAGCGGTCTGCTCGGCGTTCCGATATCCCCCGAAAAAACGACATGGTGAGTCTCTCCGTTTTCGGTTACCGATATTTTAATGCTTGCCGAGCCCAGCAGATGCCCCGCGTCATAAAAGACAGCCGATATGCCGTCGCACGGCTCCACCGCCGTTTTGTAATCAGTCACCCGAAACTGCGGCATAAGCCTTTTTACATCGTCAAGGGTATACATCGGAGTGTAGCCCTCCTCACCGGAGCGCAGTGCCCTGCGGTTCTTCCAGACCGCTTCGGTTTCCTGAATGTGCGCAGCGTCGGCAAGCATGATGGCGCATAAATCGCGCGTAGCGGTCGTTGCGTAAACATTCCCGCGAAAGCCGTTTTTGGTCAACAGCGGAAGCTTTCCGGAATGGTCAATGTGGGCATGTGTGAGAAATACAAAGTCTATGTCGGCGGGCGGCACGGGAAGCTCGCGATTTTCATAAATATTCGGGCCCTGCTCCATGCCGCAGTCAACCAGAAGCTTTTTGCCGCAGGCTTCAAGCAAGGTGCAGGAACCCGTAACCTCGTGTGCCGCACCGAGAAATGTCAGTTTCATAAAATTCTCCGTTCGTGTTTTTCAGTTATCGGACTTTCTAACTATGTAGAATCGCCTTGGTCTTACATTGACTGATAAACAGATAAACAGCAGCGACTACGGCAGCAAGCGCAACAATAGCCGATACCGCAAGAACAATCCTTTTCCGTTTCTTCATGCTTTTGCCCCTCCGTTATAAAACGATTTTAAGTCCCGGAGCCGACAGTTTCGCACAGTCGGCTCCCCTTTCATACCGCTTACCTGTCAGCGCCCGGTCTACCTTTGTTTTTTAAAGGAAAACGGTCGTTGGTCGGTTTCAGGAAATTCATGATGCGGCAGCGGATATGTTTCCGGATCATGGATCATATCAAAATCGGAAATATCCGTTTTCGCAGTACCGCGGCAAAAGCCACAGTAAACATCGCCCTCAGGTATGAGTCGTCCGCAGTGCTCACAGTGTTCGTAAGTCGTCATCATGTCAGTTTCCTCCTTTATTTTTTCTGCAATCCTTTGCAGTCAGAAACAATACTTATTTCTTTGCCTATCTGTTTTCGAGGGTTCCGAACAGACCGAAAAGTGCTACCAAAAGCCCCAATGCCCCGATAATAAGCGAAACGGCTGTTTCTTTAAACGAAAGCTGCAGTAAAACAGCAAACAACTCAATCGCAATGCCCATGAATATTTTTCTCATACCGTTATTCCTCCTTTACTGCTTCGTTTAATTTGCTTTGACCTTTTTATCTTATCCGAGAGCCGCAAGCAGCGAGTCTTCTTTTACCGAGACATTTTATAAGCCGTCCTTCACATAGGACAATGCGGAAACAGCAGCCAGATTGTCTGTACAATCATTTTCTCCTGTTTGGCTTTTTCGTTTCGGCAAAGGCAGGCACCGGCATATGAGGAGCCGATTGAACCGGATAATGAACGAATACCGGCTCCGGAAGGGGTCGAAGCTCTATATTTTGGCATTCCGGGCACACTCCCTCAAAAATCAGACGATGTCTGATAATCTTATAGCCTGACTGTTTGGCAATCTCTTCATCCAAATACGGTTTGTACGGGTGCGGCGCGTCGCTTACTTTTTTGCACTCAACGCAGAACATATGATAGTGCAGATCGGTGCGCAGATCGTATCGGTCCGCTCCGGGCACCCGCACATGGCAGATCAAACCGTCCTCACAAAGAAGGTTCAGATTACGGTATACGGTTCCGTGGCTGATTTTCGGATCAAGCTTATGCACATCGTTGAATATCTGATCGGCGGTCGGGTGGTCTTTCCTTGCCTGTACCGCCTGTAAAACCATTTGCCGCTGTTTTGTTTCTCTGCGTATAATCATCGGTTTTCATCTCCGTATCAAGATCTATTTCTGTCCCGCCGAGCTCGCCCGGCTCCTTTAACCGCAGCTTGGTGTGAGCTTTCTCATTTTTCCGCGTTATTAGGACGAGTTCCTAATAATATTATAAGCAAAAATCGGTATAAAGTCAATAGGCAGTAAAGCAAAAATAGGCACTTTTCATAATTTCTTTTTTATCTTTTTGCTCTTTTATGTGCCGCAGTCACATAAGAAAAACCTCCTGCCGGGCATGATGCGCCGAACAGGAGGCTTTTTTTACGGAGCTGCCGTGATCGTATTATTTGTAACCGTTACGCCCCAGGCTTCCCGCACGGCGGATATCGGTTCTGCCTGAACAGCCTCGGCAATAACCTCAATTACCTGATACACCGTGCTGCCGTTTTCAAGCTGTGTCTGCCCGAGGGTGAAAGGCTCGCACAGTATTTCGGTTGCTTTTCCCGGCTCTACCGGATAGGGAAAACAGTAGGTGTGGTCGGCTCCTGCGATCCAACCGTTTTTAAGGCTCAGAGTCGGGTATTGAGAAGAAACCGTTCCCACAATGTCGCCGTTTGAATCGACATAATACGAAACCAGCCTCAGGCGAATAAATTCCTTGACATTGCCGGTATTCTCCACCCGTATATCCGACTTTTGTCCTCCCGCCGCAGCGGTACCGGTCACCTCGTTGTTATCAAGCTTCTCACGGACAGCGCAGGAAACCTCTGCCGGAATAAACCGATTTGTTTTTTCCGCCTTTTTGAACATAAAGGCAAGGGTCAAGCCCGCAGCCGCAGCAATACACAGGGCAGCCGCAGCAATCAGCAGGTGCTTTATTCTTTTCGACATTGCGGCGTCACCCCTTTCTGTTCGTTATCCTTTCGCTGTTGCCGTTAAGCCATTTATTATTAACGGGAGCATCGCCGAATGTGACTTCCGTTGTTGTTCCATCGGAAACGGTCACCTTCCGCGATGTGTCGCTATACCGCCATGACCAAGCATTTTGCTGTTCTATCATGTATTCACGACACAGCATATCCTTAATCGTCACGCTGCCGTTCCCCTTGATTGAAACATACAGTTCAAAGGCAGGATCATCTGCCGCGGTTATACGGTAAACAAATACTCTGTCGCCGTTTTCCTCATCCCCGGTGCCGTTTCCTCTTACAATCGTCATATTTCCGACAACAGGAACAAGCTTTGCCCAAAAGGTGTTGACCTTAGGCATGGCGTCAAGATTCAGCGTCGCGGGAACAAGCTTGCTGCCCGTTACCGTTCCCTTGTCGCCGATCGGCACCGTACACGCTTCGTCCGCGTACCAGCCTTCAAACCGATAGCCGATCTTAGCCGTCGCCGTTGAGCCGATGAAAGGATCCGTTCCGTTGACTACCTCAATAGTCTGACTGAGCGTTCCGCCGCCGTACGCCCACACCTTGTATTCCACGGTATATTGCAAAGGCGCATAGTAGAATATGATATAGTTCTGTGCATCGTTTGCACGAAGAATGATCGTTTGTGACAGATTTGAAACGCAGTTCATTCCACTGACCGGCTTTGCCGATGCCGTAGCTGCGTAGCCGAAGGTACCTGTGCCGGATTCAATCGACAGAAGCACACCCGGAGAGGTATCGGTCAGCTGCGACAGGTTGCTGATATCGGTGCCGTACTTCAGATAATATACCCTGTAGCTTTGCGTGTTGCGTGTATAGAAGATATACAGCTCGGTGCCTTGCGCCTGAACAGTAATGGTAAAGTGCGGATTGGTTTCGGCGTCAAGCAGCTGCGTTTCGCCGAAATCCTTGATATATCCCGTGCCGAATACCGAAAAACCGCTGAAGGTCTGCGGTACGATATCATGTGAAGAGCCGATATCTCCGATACCCTCGGTAAGGGCATCGCTTTCGGTATAGTTGATGTAATTACCGCTTTCATCCTGCGTAAGCCCCGTCCCTGCAGCATTAACCTTCTGCAGCATATGGTGTACGGCATAAAAGGCGTTCTGCGTATTTTTACTGTAATAGAAGACCACTACATTGTCCGGAGAGCCTACATAGTTGCCGTTTCCGTCATCAGTAACGGCAAGAATCAGGCGTTTGTAAAAAGCATCGGGAATATAGTCTTTAATGACCTCGAAGCGCTCTGTCACGACCGCCTTGGTTGAATATTTCGTCACCGTTCCGCCACCCGGAGCAGAGGTTATCAGGGCGCCGGTATCCGCATAGCGGTATTCCACCCGATAGGCTATATTCGCCGCATGCACATAGGTAAAGGTAAATACATTGTGCTCCGGCTCTTCCTTGTTCTCCTCATATTCCACTGTGATGGAATGGCTGGCAAGCGTCGGGTAATAGCCGCTGCTGTTATAAGCAGGATAAAGCTCGTTGAGCGGCTCGCCCGCTTTCGGATAGAAGGTACGGGTGTTCCCCTGATAGGCAAAGCCGGCGGAATCGGGTGCGATCAGGCGGTGATACCTGTTGTCCGATGTCAGGTATACATAGGTGCGATCCTCGCCGTCATTTGTTACTTTATAGGTTTTGTTGTTCTTAGGCGAGGCATATGCCGCCGTGTTAAGAAGTCCCAGCCAGGAGCTGTCGCCTTCTCCCTCGTGCAGAGCATAGTGGATTCGGTAGGGCTGCGCCGAGTGTGTGCCCCAGTCTGCAAAGACATTCATATCTTTTATAACAGGCATATCAAGCGGCGTATATGCCGTCTTGTTGCCGGCACGCATATAAAACCAGCCGCCGAAGGTATACGCAAGCCCGCCGACTGCATAGCTTGGGTTATTCACGCTTCCCAGCACACTGCCGTGCGGTATTTCCCGTGTTTCAAGCATACCGTTTTCAATGCCTGCCGTTTCAAAGGCAATCATATCGTCATAGGTGCGGAAGAAGCGTACCGTGTGATTTACGGGCGTCCACTTGGCGTACAGACCGATATTCTTCCCGGGTATTGTGTCTCCGGCTTTATATTCGCTGCCGTCATAGCATCCGGGAGAATAATACCAACCGCTGAAGGTATATGCGTTTTCCTCCAGAGTAGACGGATACGGCGGCGTGGTATTGCCGTAATCATCCAGCGGATCCTGATATGGGAGCTTTTCATACAAATGGATCTGATTATAATTATGCATAGTCAGATCATGATAGGTTCTCTGATAGAAAAACCTTGCCGTATAGGAAGCTCTTCCGTCGGAAAGATCGGCGTTTCGGAATGAGGTCTTTCCGTTTGCGGTGAAGCCGTAGAGAGTCGGCTGTGTCTGATGCTCAATACCTGCATTGTTGTCTGAGGTGTCAATGGACTTATAAAGAAGATAATCCACACCGTTATAGGTAAGATCGACGGTTTCCCCGGGAAGCACCGGAACATACATTTCGTACTGCCATTGGAGAGGATAGCTCCAACCGATATCGGCTCCGTTTTCAAAAAAGGCGAGAAAAGAAACTATGTCCGAGGTTCCTTCCGAGGAGTCATACAATAGATTATCGTCAAGCTTCTGAAACATACCCATAATGGTTGAATTGGGATTATCCTTGGTGTATTTCACCTTAAATTCACCGTTCCAGCCCGCAAGATAGGCATAATGCCCCCACTGACCTTCGCCCATATGATTCTGTGCGCCGTTTGTAGTATGGTATTCATCCACCTCAATCGGTTCAAAGGCCTCGCCCGGCCAAGAATCAGTCAAATTTGCATCAAAGCGGGCGCTCAATTCAAGATAATGATAGGTATAGCCTTTTGCTGTATCAACGAGCGTTCCCGCGGTGTATTTATCGGCATATTTCTGTTTCAAAACCGGAAGCGATTTAATTTTTCCCCAGCTGCCGTCCGGCACCTTAGCCAACAGGTTCTGCACGGTATACGGATTGGGTCGGGCAAACTGCGAATCTTTATTCCCGAAGGGATAGGTAGAACCGCCGACAAGCTGATAGACGCCGTTCTTCTCCCTGACATAATAAAACCTCAAGGTGTATGTTTTTCTTATGTAATACTCGTTGACAACAGTGGAGCCGTCGCCCTTAACGGTGACATTTTCATCGGTGCGCTCATAAATATAGTGGCTGAAATCATCGGGATAGCATGCCGCGGTGTGAGTATGAGTATCCCCGCAAAGCGGTGTGGTTGCCGTCAGACTGTCAGAGCCCGAAACAATATCGCCGCTCTTTGCGTTTTTCTTGACGCTGCCGATATAGCTGTATTCGTCATCATCTGCATTTTGCAGCCAATACACCGCCGTATATGTGGTGTCAACCGTGCGCCAAAGAGCTTTATATGTGCGGTTTTCATCGGGCACGGTATCGGGCAGAGTATCTTTGACATTGTCGCCGGTGCCGCTCGTCACATCGTCCCAGCCGTCAAACACATAGCCGTGCCGTGTAGGGGCATTTACAACAAAGGGCGTTCCGTAGCGGGCATAAATCGGCTCTGTGCCGTAGCCGCCGTCCATATCAAATTTAACCATGTAATAATTGCGGTCGTAGTAGCACTGAAAAACGGTGGAGCCGTCGGCGGCGACTGCCTCCGGATAATGATATAGCTTGGTAAAGCCCTTTGCCGTCTTCTCATCCTGCACCGCAAGCTGCTCGTTGGAAATAATCGTGCCGGTTTTGGCAGAGGATATGCGGTAAAGCCCCATATTCTCGCTATACATATCGTCGTTGATATTCTGGAAGTAGTACCGCACGGCATAGGGCACATCTATTGCCTTATAATAGACATTTACGACATACTGCGCCGCTGTATAGCCTGCCGGAATATCCAGAGTGACTACCGTCGCGTCGTTATTCGCGTCCACCGTGCCGCCCTCCGGAACGGTAACAGAAGGATTTGCCGCATTATAAAACGGCGCATATCCGAGATAGGTCGGTGAAATAACTGTATTGTGATAGGAAGTGCCGTACTGTATCTGTGCGGTAAATCCCGTGTAGATGGGCTGACCGGACACGGCATCCAAATAGTTTATGACGATGTCCACATATTCCGGATTGCTCCTAGGTGTGCGGGCAGGAGCCTTTCGCACCGAGGAGTTACCGATCTGCACAGCAGCGGGTTCGGCATCTGCGAGAGCGTTAAATGCAACCGTCACACAGACAGCCCCGGAATATCGGCTGCTGTCCCCTGCCGTTGCCCTGCAGCGGATATAGGCGCTGCCCGATTCGTCCAAAAGCGAGCCGAGCATGGCGTAGGACAGCGACATCGACTGCTTCGTCGCGTCGTAAATATTCACCCAAAGCTCTGATTTGATATCCGCAAGTATCTGCCATTGATAGGCGATATTCTGCGTATTCGGAGAACATTCGGCTTTGAGGGTGGCTCTTTCGTTTTGAGGCAGAATCAGCTTTTCTGTTTTCCTGCCTTCTTGTGTAATCGTCACCGAATCAAGCTTTGCTGCGGCAAATGCCGTTATCATCTGTATTTGAAGAACAGACGCAAGCAGGCAAAGGCACAGAATAACCGAAAGAAGTCTTCTGAACCCTGTATGTTCCGTATTTCTAAAATGCTTTGCCCGATATCTTCCCTTCATTCTTCCACCTGCTTTCCTGTGGGGATTATTTGTTTTTCACGGCTTCCCATGCTGCCAAGGCTCTCTGTTCTTCCGTATATTCACCCTCGGAAAAGCCGTTATACTGCACCGCCGCGGCGCTGATTTTAATTTGCATATCCTTTGGCAGAAGTCCGAGCTGTGTTTTGGTTATATTCTCGCTGACGGTTATTTTGCCGCCGTCAGCCAACACATCCGCCTGCAGCACGGTGTTGGCGCTGACTGTACGGTAATATACTGCTTCGCTCCCGTTACCGGAAAGAAATTTCCAATCATTATTTACAGCCCAGCCGAGGATGTTTTCGCCGCCGCCTGAAAAAGCAAAGCTGTGTTCATCAAGTCTGCTCCAGCCCGATGTTTTTATCTCGCAGAACACATAACACGCCATCTCGCTGCCCTCGAAATTCACAACGGCATTTTTTATCATATCCACACCGGGGGTAATAACCCATTTATCCGTCTCGGCAAAATTTCCGGTTTCTGTAACGGTGATATCACGCATAATTGCCACTCTTGCCGTGTCGCCCACCGTTGTCCCCGTCACATATTTTGAAAAGGTCACGCCGGACACCGCCGCCGCAATCAGCAGAAGATAAAGCAAAACGGCGGAAAAAGGAAGCCGGAATTTCGGCTTTTGCTCTGTTTTTCCGCTGTGTTTCATTTTCCCGCCCCCTTGTTTTTTCAGTTTTTCTGTTTTTCGTTCTTGCGGCGAATATATCCGATCAGATTCGGCAGCTCGGCAATCAAAATAATCGCGGCAAACAGGCCGAGCATTCCGATCGGTGTTCGCGCAAGGCGAACAGCCGCCCCGATTTTCGGAATCACCAGCACCACTTTCCCGACCACATCCTCCTTCGGTATTTCGGTGCCGTCGTCGGTATTGTTGGCATCCCCCTTTGTGCGGTAGCCCTTTTCGTTTTCGGAAATAATGCGGTGGGTTACCGGTGTGCCGCCGGTCTGATACATCACAATATCGCCGACCGTGTAATCGCTTTGCTTATGGGTGATGATAAAATCGTCAGGCTCTATGGTGCCGCTCATGCTGCCCGTCAGCACAACGGCGGAGGAGCAGCCGAACACGGTCGGAGCCTTCACCTTAAATATCCGCCCCGCGACAAGGCAATACAGATTTGCAAGCAGGATAACACCTACGATTATAAGAATCAGAGCTTTAAGCACCCTCCGCAGGACGGTCAAAGTCTTTTCAGTCTTCATCCCTTTCCCTCCTTTTCCGTGTAAGGGCAAGGAAAAGGCACAGTCCGCCGCTGATGAGCATCAGCACAACATAACCGCAGATTACGGTATTGTCGCCCGTTTGCGGAGAAGGCAATATCTCGCTGTCGTCGTATACAACAAGGTAAAATCCCAGTGTTGCTTCGTCTGCCTTTTCGTTTGCGGCTTTATTGCCGAGATAGGTGTCGATGCCGTCCCGTCCGTCAGTGCTTGCGCCGTCCTCAAAATTCCAAAACCAGTTTATATCAAAGTCCTGCAGTTTTTTTGCAGCCAGACTGCCGCCGACCGCGCGGACAACCGTTTCTTTCTTAATACTTTCGGGGAGCGCATAACGGGAGGTGTCCGAAAAGCCGTTTCCCGAAAGTGAGGCTCCGATATCAAGATTTTGCGAGGTCGAGAGCGAATACAGTACGGCGGTATAGGTTATCTCTTTATTTGTATCGTTTTTAAGACGAACCACGCTGTCTTTTTCGGTACCCGGTGCCAACACCTTTTCGGCATTATCGGCGTTTACATTCTTATACAGTGTTTCAAAGAATGAAAGCTCCGCAGAGCCGTCCGGGCGCACCGAAGCAGCCTTATCCCAAACAAGCGAGCCTGTCCTGTAGGTAAGGATATGCTCGGGTCTCTCTGCGGGTACGGCATAGGTAAGACCTATCATTACCGGCAGCAGCATGACCTGTAATATAAACAGTATCAGTATGGCGGGAAACATCCATTCCCTCAATTTTTCAGAGTTATTCATACGCCACCTCGCTTAAAAACGGCAAAACCGCAGGGCTGCAGGGGTTCGGGACATATGCGGGACTCCCGGCAAGCAGATGTCGGGAACACTGCATACAGCCCGAGTATTATCCCCCGCCAGCCACATGGCGGGGGATATACGACTGTGCAAAAGCCGTAAAATAAGAGCCTTAGTCGATCTGAGTTACGGTGGCTGTCACCGGAATCCAAATGGAAGGCACATTATCGGGATCTACGGTTGTAGCAGCCTGAGTGCCAAGGTATGTATCCTTCGCATCGGTCTGACCCGAATCCGCAGTTCCCTCAAAAGGCCACTCCCAGGAGATTTTCAGGCCTCCGTTTTCCACTGCGGAAAGATCCGTGTTAGGTTCGTAGGTGGCGCTGCAGGCAGCAACAGCGTTCTGCACGGCTGTTTTGACTTCATCAGCGCTATTCATTTTCGCACAATAGATGGTTTCGGTCTTGTCTGTACCGTTTTCTTTATGTGTAACCTTGATAATCAACGGGCAATAGAATGTGTTTGCATCTCCCAGCCAATTGCCTTTTAGGATGAAGTTTTCGGCATTATAGGTGACATTTACGGCAACCTCCGGTTGACCGCTCAGTGTTACCAGTGCGGCATTTTCCTTTTTTGTACCGGGGGCTATAACCTTGTACACGCCGCCGGCGATAACGGTGTCAGGCTGCCCGGCAATGGCGTCATACTTTTCGGCAAAGACATCGCCGGTTGCGTGAGCGGTAACAGTCACGCCCCACTTGGCTACTCTGGCATGATCCATCGCTAGACCGTCGGTTACATACTTCGCGAAGGTGCCTCCGACAAAGCATGAGGTGATAAGTACAAGAGCGAGCAAGAGAACCGCTGCTCTCATTGTTCGATTGTTTTTCAAAATCATGGAATGTTCCTCCTTAAAAAAATTGTTGAGACGATAAAATACCGTCATTTGAATTTTGTGAGACGACAAAAATCGTCTCAACCGAGGACTTACCCTCATATATATCACCGCTTTGTCCGGCTGTGGCACCGGTCTCGCGGAAGATACCGTTTATTATGTATTGCCGCCGTCTTCGTTTTCGGGATTCTTTTCTCCCGCGGCGGCACGCAGCCGTTCAAGCTCCGCTTTCAGCTCCTCGGTTTCCTTATCCCTTTTGCCGGAGCTTCGCTGACGGCGAATAATGTCATAGATAATAAAAGCACACACCGGTATGCCGATAAATACCGCCATACCCAGCGGCTTTTGCAGGAACATGGCAAAGTCACCAAGTCCCGGAACACGCCCCTTATACAGTCCGAACACCGCGTCCTCGCTGACTGCCGGGTCCTCGGTGTTGTTTGCGTCGCCCTTGGTTACAAAGCTGCGTTTTCCGTCAGCTCCCGCCTGCACCTCAATAATGCGGTGGGTAACGGCAATATTGCCGTCCATAAACGAGATAATGTCGCCTACCTTCAGCTTGTCCGTATCGGGCTTTACCGTAAAAATCAGGTCGCCTACTTCTATATGATCCTCGGCATTGCCGCTCATTGAGCCCGACTGCACAACCATCGGTGTGACACCGAATACCGACGGCGGAATTCTCGGATTTGCAACGCCTTTTATGATGATCGTCAGGTTGCATACAAGAATTACCGCGAAAATGCAGCACAACACCGCTCCGATAATGAACAGAATTCTTTTTGATATTTTGCTTTCAGACATACAGAAGTCCTCCCGAACGAATTTTTCAGTTATCGCCGTTTAATCCTTACAGATTCCAAAAAATTGTCTTGCGGCTTTGATATCGCCGTGAAAATTGAATACTCCGCCGAATTAACCTCATGATTTTCGGGAATCAGGCATAACTAACCCACCACAGTATTTTAATTATACAGAAACTGCCGTACAGCGTCTGTGCTGCAGGAACCGACTGTATGTGGCGCGGGCACCGTTCGGAGCGTTTTTTTCACAAAAAAAGACTGACCGCAGCCATAAAAAGTGCGGTCAGTCAATCATACGGAATTTTTCCGGTTAGACACTAAACTTTGCGTCCCTGTCTTTCGACAGGTTTGCCGAATATAAAAATATGATATTTTACAAGTAATATTATACCCTCCCCCGCGTTTTTTGTCAACTCGTTTTGGGAATTTTTTACGGTTTTTTCATGCCGTTTCTTCAGAACATTTCTTTAAAATCCGAGCTTCGGGTTCATATGTGCCGTCGGCACTGTACAACGGTGCCGACACATGATATAATAATTATATATTGAGAGGAGTTTACCCGATGAGCACAACGACAAAACATCTTCATGCGCTGCCGTTCTGGGAGCATTTGAACAATGCCGAAAAGGATATGCTTCGCAATAACGCCTATATTCGTACCTTTGACAGAGACTCATACATACTTCATTCCATGGCGGGCGAGGACATCGGTCTTATGATGCTGGTTGAGGGCAGAATCCGTGCGTATTTACTGTCACCCGACGGCAGAGAGATCACCCTGTTTTCTCTTCACGATCAAAGTATTTGTATATTCTCTGCCCTGAGTCTGTTCAACCAAATATCCTTTCAGGTGTTTCTCACATCAGACTGCCGCAGTAGGGTTCTCGTTGTCAATATGTCGATTATGGAGCAGCTGATGCGAAACAACCTGTATTTTCGCTGCTTTGCCTATGAGTTGATTGCCGAGCGGTTTAATCTGGTTATGGATTCGGTGCAATGGATTCTGTTTCACGGTCTGGAAAAGCGTCTTGCCGTTTTTCTTGTTGCCGAATATGACCGACACGGAAAGACACATATACACCTCACTCACGACTATATTGCGCGGTACATAGGAACGAGCCGAGAGAGAGTAACCAAAACTCTGAAAAAGCTGAATGACAAAAAGCTGATTTACAAATCAAAGGGATGTGTTGAACTGACAGACATTGACGGCTTGCGCGCCCTTGCCTCGCTGCCCTACTGTTCAGACAAGCTGCCTTGAACTTTTATCGTAAAAAAACAGAAAATGTTCCGTTTATAATAATATCTTCGTTTTATATTCCTTTCGAGACTGCCCGCACCGTATCACGACACGGTGCGGGCAGCTTTTCATTTTCATCGAAGCCTCGGTTCCGCGTTACTTTATCGTCTCGCTGTTGTTGATGACCGACGCGGAATAAAGAAACAGCGCATCGTCCGCTTTTGCAAAGTCGATCAGTCTTCCGAGAGCGGAAGGTGTGATATAACGGATATCGACAAGCGTTATCTCGGAATAACCCGCAGCAAGAAGCGGCGCTATACTGCTGCCGAACGAATCCCGAAAAACGATGAGCCGGCGTTCCTTCGCAGCATTCGGATTTGTAATCCTGATAATCGAGCGCGCACCGCCGAGGAACATTTCATAAGGATCGCGTCCTGCGGCGGCAGCAAGGTCGTAAACCGGGATATCGGACGATGCTTCGGCATTATACACCTTAAGACCCCGTATCACCGCGTTATCGAGATAGAAAAGGCGCTCTGGCGCGTGCGGGAGGGCTGCCTGACCGTAATAGACGCCGTAAAAAGAAACGCCCGCGTCAT
>ERZ826220.653-NODE-653-length-39542-cov-5.865070_pt1 | contig 39542 bp, 29 predicted proteins | sample MGYA00519927_ERZ826220 | MGnify/ENA primary metagenome ERZ826220 (study PRJEB31778, sample SAMEA3449225) | human gut metagenome | biome: human gut; feature: human-associated habitat; material: faeces | place: United Kingdom | collected 2010/2012 ... | reverse complement strand
GGAAATCTCTTAATTACAAGATTATGCGCGATATGCCCGCCGCAGAGGGTTCGACCTACTGCTATTTCCGCGGGAAGAGCATTCCTACATCCGCCAGATATTTGCGCATCCGGTTTTTAAACGGCGCGGATTACGACAGTGCGAAGAACTTTTGGGAGCCGCGTTATGAAAACTGGGCATGTGCGCTGGGGTATTTGCTTGTAAACGAATATACCGCTCCGCAGTCGGGCGGAAGCGCATCCGGCAGCAGCACAGGTACTTCTTCCGTAAATAACGGCGGCGGAAATACAACCTCGCAGAAGCCGAACGGTACTTCCTCTGCCGATAATACATCGAGTACCGCGTCCGCTACCACCTCTGAAAACAACGGCACGGCAACGGAAAGCAATCCCGAGAATAACGGAAACTCTCCGTCTGACGATACCGTTGTGGATGTAAAAACGGATGTTAAACGCGAGATCGACTGGAAGATTACCGGAATAATTATCGGTGCGGATGTTTTGGTAGTCGGCGGAGTAATTGCTGTTTTAATTCTGCTTTACAAAAAGAAAGTCAGAGAATTAAAAATAAAGTAGCCTTGAACTTATAAGAAAGGGCGGTGCGCCGGATGAAAAAAATCAGAATCGGAATAATAATTTGCGTTTCTCTTGCTGTTTTATCGGGCGCTGCCGTCGCGGGTGCTAAAATGCTTGAAACGAAAAACGCTTATCTTACAATCAACAACGACTCCGTTTCAAAGGATGAGTTGGAATTTTATATGAAAGCCTCCCGCTCAGACGCAATTTTAAGGTTTACATCCGATGCGTCATCAAGTGCCGATAAGGATTTTTGGGAAACCGAGCAAAACGGAATTACTCCGGCGGAGTATTTATTGGAAATTGCGGTTGAGTGCTTGAAAAATGACAGAGCGTTATTTACCGAGTGTGAAGAGCGCGGGTTTTGTGAAAAGCTCAGTTATGAAAAAATTATAAAGCAAATGAATGCCGAAAACGCCTCGCGCGCAGAAAAGCTTAAAAACGGCGAGCCGGTTTACGGTGTTACGGAATACACCGCCGCCTCATATTACGATTACCTTAAAAGTAATTTGCAGATTGCTTTGCGCGAAAAATTGGAAAACGAAGGCGTTATAAAAGAGGACGATGTAAAGCTTAAGCAGTATTACAATCAAATTAAAAACAGTGATCCTCTCTTTCGCAATGCCGACGGCAGCTTTAAACCGTACGCAGATATTCACGCAAAGCTGAAATATCTTTACAGGGAAAAATGCTTTTCGGATTATATAGAGCAGGCGGCGAAAAAACAAGCGGTGAGACAAAACACCGAAAAATTGAAAAAACTTGCAGCTGAAATCGGTTAGGGGGAAAGATAAACAATGAAACGAATAACGGCAATTCTTTTATCCGTTTGTATGAGTATCGCTCTTGCGGGATGTGTTAAGGTAACAACAACCACCACCGTAACGCGCAGAACAAAGGCGAATAATACCGCGACGGATTCCTCGTCACAGGCGACTTCATCGGATAATACAAGCACAGACCGCGAAAATATAGATTCCTCAAAATCATCAGGGTCTGGCACTTCCTCTGAAGCAGTAATACGTACCGACAATGCCGACGTAGATTTAACTGTAAAACAGGCAGCAGTGTTCAACGGCGCACGTAGGGAAGAAAGCGGATACGCTCTTTATTATGTGGACAGCGAGAACGGCGATGACGAAAATGACGGCAGGACCGAGCGCTCTGCCTGGAAGACGCTTGACAATGTAAATAACCGCACCTTTGAGCCGGGAACGAAAATAATGCTTAAATGCGGCAGCGTGTTCGATCAGATGCTCGTTCCGCGTTCTTCGGGAACGGCAGGTAAGTATTTTATTATCGACAGCTACGGTAAGGGAGCAAAACCGATTATAAACGGAGACGGCGAGGCGCAGGCGGTGCTTATTTCCTCTCTGCAGTATATCGAAATCAGAAATCTCGAAATCCGCAATCCCTCGGAATATTCCGCCTCGCGCAAGGGCGTTGCGGTATATGCCGGAGGACAGGTGAGCAGCGGAGTTTTCCATAATGGCGGCGTATTTAATCACATTTACCTTATAAATCTTGATGTTATTGATGTTTCCTGTACCGACGGTCAGCGCTTTTACGGCGGAATAGTATTTTATTCCCGCCAATCCAAAAGTCCGACTTCATTTAACGAAATTCTGGTTCAGGGCTGCACTATAAAAAACACGGGCGGTTCGGGAATCGCAATGGCATCGGATTATGAGCACGGGCCGGGCGTTGAGTGGTCGGCATTTGAATATACCCCCTCAACCAATGCGACCTTCCGAAATAATTTTGTTTCTCACTGCGCGTCGGACGGTATTTTCATATCGGCGGTCAAGGGCTTACTTATAGAGTCCAATACCGTAACCGATACATCCTATGCAGAGGGCGCGTATGCGGGTATATGGCCGCATTACAGCTCAAATGTTGTAATGCAGTATAACGAGGCGTATGACGTAAAGCTGGTAGGCGGCGACGGTCAGGGCTACGATGTTGATATAGACTGTGTGAACACCAAGGTACAGTACAATTACAGTCACGATAACGAGGGCGGATTTATTCTTCTGTGTACCGACGGCACTAACGGAGGCTACAACAAGGATATTTCGGTTCGTTACAACATAAGTCAAAATGATAAAAGTCAGATTTTCACGCTTTCGGGACCTATTTCCGATGTGAAAATTTATAACAACACGCTTTATACCAAGGCAGGGCTTAAAACCAATCTTGTAGGCTCCTATGATTGGGGAACGGCTGCCAGCCCGAAAAATGTACGGTTTACAAACAACATTTTCAATATGAACTCAACAGGCTGGTGCTCACTTATTATTCCGAGCCGAATCACATTCGATACAAACCTGTTCTACGGTACATACGGGTTTGCACAGCTGTTTCAGTCGGGTGTAAAAATCAGCGGTTCGCTGACCGAAGACCCAATGTTTGTAAATCCCGGAGCCGGCGGTATCGGTCTTGATACACTCGGCGGTTACCGTTTAAAGTCTTCTTCACCGGCAATCAATTCGGGCAAATGGTTATCTCAGTGCGGCGGCAGAGATTTCTACGGAAAAGCGGTAACAAAGGAAGGCTTACCGGATCTCGGCGCAATTGAATATTAAGAAAGGAAGATTTTTATGAATTTCAAAAAAACGGCGGCAATGCTTTCTGCGGCATGCATTGTGTTTTCAAGTCTTGCCGGCTGCGGCGGCAGCGGAAACGGCGGCAGCGGAAAAGCGGAAATCAAATCTGTCAGCCTGCCCGAAAAGCTTGACGGCAGCGTGATTAAAATTCTCGCTTACGACGGCTGGGAGCAGGAGCATGCCGACATACGCAAGCAATTAAAGGATTGGTACGGAGCTACGGTCGAGTACACCGTGGTTGACAATAAGGATATGAAAAATAAACTGGCGGTTGACCTTGCGGCAAATATCACCTACGATATGATGCCGATGAGCGCCGACCTGATTTTGAATAACCTTGCAACGCCTATAACAAAATATGTGGATCTTAACGAGGACATTTTCAAGGATTATAAAAAGATCGGCGATTTTGTAACCTTCAACGGCGAGGTTTACGGTATGCCGAGCGTACCGAATATGGAAGTTATAATCTACAATAAAACCCTGATTGAAAACCTCGGCTATGATCTGCCGCTTGATCTTTACAAGCAGGGAAAATGGAACTGGGACACCTTTAAAAATCTTACCACAAGCCTTTGCCGTGAAAAAACAGCCGACGGTGACGCAATAAGCGCCTTTTCCTCTTGGGATACAAATATATTTTTAAAGGCTAATAACAGCGGTTTTGTTAAGTGGACGGATCATAAATACGCACTCAACCTTGATGATAACAAGCTGCGTGAGGCATTAAACTATTTCCAAAGCTTATCCACCGTGGGGGCATTTACCGGCTGGCAGGGCTGGAGTCAGGCGGATTTTCAGCTCGGTACAATGGCAATGTGTGTTGACCGTTTCGGCAATAAGACCCACTTTGTATCCGATTTAACCTTTGACTGGGATTTTGTTCCGTTCCCGACGGGCTATTCGGGCGATGAAAATGTAGCGCCGGGTACAATTGCTACCTACGGCGTACCGAAGGGCTCCTCCAATCCTTCGGGCGGTGCCGCATACGCATACCTTTTCTGTAAGCAGGATTACGAGCGCAGGAAACAGTATCTCAAAGGCTATTTGACCGACGAACAGGTTGAGCGCTTTGAATCGCTTTACGGAAAAATTTCAAAGGATTATGACACTATAGGTATTGAAAATACCGACGCGCTTATATGGGATGTATTGAGCGGCGCGGATATAACCGCAACTCTTGAGTCTTATAAAACAAAATGGCAGGGAGAGCTTGACGCTTATACCGCGGCTCTTCCGAAATAGACCTCGTAACTGAAAGGAATGGAAGCAATGAAAAAGGTAATCGCGGTATTGTGCCTTTGCGGTTTAATAGGCTTAACGGCAGGTTTGCCGTTAAGCTCGGCTGCAGCAGAAAAAGCTCAGGCGGCACAAAACGGCGGCACGCCGGTCTCCGGTCAGGTGACATATCCCGAATATTGCCGCAATACAGGCTCCGTTCCGTCAAGCCCCGGAGAAAAGCTTTCGCTTTATGCAGCGGACTGTGCAAAAATAACAGGCGATAATATTTCCTTGGAAAATTCCTCCGATCATGAGGGCGGAAAAATCATTCGTTGGGTATCGTCCGAAAAGGATTCCTCCGTGCTTTGGCGCTTTAATGTATCTAAAGGGGCGCGTTATCGGCTGAAGATCAGCTACTGCGCCCTTGAAAGCAGCAGCAGCATAAGTCTTGGGCTTAAAATCAACGGCGAATACCCGTTTACCTCCTGTCAGGACGTAGGACTTTATAAAATATGGAAAAACGAGACCGACGACTTTGTCGTTGACAGCGCAGGGAACGAAAAGCGTCCCGCGGCGGTTCAGGTGATAAAATGGCAGGAGGCTTTTCTGTCAGACAGTGAAGGTGTCAGCAATGAGCCGTATGAATTTGCCTTTTTTGAAGGTGAAAATACCATAGAGCTCATAGGCATAAGCACCGATCTGCTGATTTCCTCAATAACACTTGAGGGTGAGGAAGAGCCCGAAAGCTATGAAAGCTATTCGGCTGCGGTTTCGGGCAGAAAGAACGCCGATAAAGCGGATTCGGTGATTGTTCAGGGCGAGAAAATGAAATATCGCTCCGATTCATCCATAGTTCCCATGGAGGACAGAAGCCACGCCGAAACCATGCCGTCCGATCCGGTGCTTACAAGATACAACACCGTAGGCGATTATAACTGGCAGACCGAGGGTCAGTGGATATATTGGGAATTTGAAATTAAAACCGAGGGCTACTACAACATAGGTATGCGCGTTCGCCAGAATTACCACCGCGGATATGCTTCATCGCGGAAAATATATATCGACGGCGTTGTTCCCTTTAAAGAGCTTTCACAGGTTGATTTCAATTACGCGCGAAGCTGGTATTTTAAAACGCTCGGGAACGGAGTAAAGGATTACGGCTTTTATTTCACAAAGGGCGTCCATTCGATTGCAATGCAGGTGATACCGGGCGATACCGCCGAGCTTACCGAGGCGCTGCAGGACAGCGTGCTGCAGCTGAACCGAATTTACCGCAGCGTAATTATGATTACCGGCACATCTCCCGACGCTTACAGAGACTACAATCTTGATAAGGAAATTCCCGATTTGATTGAGGATATGACAAAGCAGCGGGATATACTTAAAGAGCAATACGACGCTCTGCAAAAAAAATACGGCGGCAGAGACAGCGATACCGCAACTCTCCAACGCTTGGTAGCGCAGCTCGGCGGTTACATTGAGGACGCCGATAAAATCACGGAATCCATTTCCGGCTTTTCAGATAATATAAGCAGTCTTTCTTCCCTTGTTGTAAGATTGAAGGAGCAGCCCTTAGAGCTTGATTATATTGAGGTTAAGCCGGCTCAAGGAGAATATACCGATACCTCTGTAGGCTTCTTTAAAAATATAGCCTTCGGCTTCAGGCAGTTTATAGGCTCGTTTACAACCGATTATAATTCCGTGGGCGACGCAGCCGCCGACGCCGAAAAAATCGATGTTTGGGTCTCAATCAGCAGAGATCAGGCACAGGTCGTTAGGGAATTGGTTGATAACGATTTTTCCAAAAGTAATAATGTCGCCGTGCAGATAAAGCTTTCAAAGGGATCTTTGATACAGGCAACCTATGCCGGAACAGGCCCGGATGTGGCTTTATATATTGCCGCAGACCAGCCGGTAAATCTTGCGGTACGCGGTGCGTTGGCGGAGTTATCCGAGTTTGAGGGCTGCGATGAGCTGCTCAAGGAGTTTTCATATGAGGAAACCGTAGGCTTCCGTTATAACGGCGGCTTGTACGGAATACCTATGACCGCCGATATGAATATGATGTTTGTCAGAACGGATATTTTTGATGAATTGGGTCTTTCAATTCCGGAAACATGGGAGGAGCTTTATAAGCTTATACCCACCCTGCAGCGCAGCAATATGAATATCGGTCTGCCTAAGGTTACTATTGACGGAGGCGGCTTCTGCGTATTTAACAGCCTGCTTCTGCAAAACGGGCAGAATTATTACAACGATGATATTTCCGCTGCCGTATTCGACAGCGAAACGGCACTTGACGCTTTTAAAGAATGGACGGGCTATTACACAAAATACGATGTGCCCATAGATTACGATTTTTATAACCGCTTCCGCTCCGGGGAAATCCCGATAGGCATTGAGGCTTACACAATGTATAACAAGCTGGCGGTTGCGGCGCCCGAAATATCCGGAATGTGGACTATGGTTCCGGTGCCCGGTACGGCGCGGGAGAACGGCTCTGTCGATCATTCTACGGCGGTTTCCTGCACTGCCGCGGTTATTATGAATAACTGCAAAAACAAGCAGGCAGCATGGAAATTTGTAAAGTGGTTTGCAAGCGCAAAGTCACAGGCGGAATACGGGCGGAATATGGAAGCGCTTATAGGCGAATCGGCGCGGTATAACAGCGCTAATTTGGCTGCCGTTCCGGAACTTCCGTGGACGATGCGCGAAAGCTCGGTAATTTTAAAGCAGCTTAATGCCGCAAAGGGTATTCCGCAAAGCATTGCAAGCTATTATGTAATACGAAATATTTATAACGCTTACAGAAAGGTTACGGTTAATAACTCAAACCCGCGTGAGGTGCTTTATAAATATAATACCGAAATTAACAATGAGCTTGAGCGAAAGCGCGAGGAATTCGGATTGAAGGGAGAAAACGGAAAATGAAAAAAGAATCGAATATCCGTTATCTCGGCAGGGAAATCCGTAAAAACACCGAAAACTATTTAATGCTGGCTCCTTATTCGGTATTTTTTCTTACATTTACCGTTATCCCTATATGTGTTGCGATTTATTTGAGCTTTACATACTTTAATTTGTTGCAGCCGGCGCAGTTCCGCGGATTTTTTAATTACACCCGCTTGTTTTTAGAGGATGAAATTTTTTTGAAATCCTTAAAAAATACGCTTGTGTTTGCCGTTGTTACAGGGCCGATAAGCTACTTTCTCTGTATTCTTTTTGCATGGATGATAAACGAATTCGGACCTGTAATGCGGAATGTTATGACGCTTATTTTCTATGCGCCGTCAATATCGGGTTCATTATATGTAATTTGGAGCTACATTTTCAGCGGTGACAGCTACGGACTTGTAAACAGCACGCTTTTGCGGCTCGGATTGATTGAGGAGCCGGTGCTGTGGTTTACAAATCCGAAATACGCGCTTGGAATAATTATAGTCGTGCAGATATGGCTGTCTCTCGGAACATCGTTTTTAGCACTTATTGCGGGACTGCAGGGCGTAGACCGCAGCCTTTATGAGGCAGGCGCAATAGACGGAATACGCAACCGTTTCCAGGAGCTTATAAAAATCACGCTGCCTTCAATGGGACCTTCAATGATGTTTGCTGCCGTAATGCAGATTTCAAGCTCTTTTTCGGTCGGCGCTATTTGTAACGCCCTGGCGGGCTTTCCGTCAACCGATTACTGCGCTTCAACGATTGTGACCCACATTATGGACTACGGAAACAACCGCTACGAAATGGGATATGCCTGCGCGATTGCGACCGTTTTGTTTTTGATGATGTTTTTGATGAACCAAATCGTAAAAGCGGTTTTAAGAAGATTCAATGATGCTTAAATATACGAAAGGAGGAGGGCGCTGTGCTTACAGTAAAAAATACTGAAAAAAAGGTTAAGATACGCGAGACGGGCAGCCGAAAAATTTCGCGTTCCCGCGCGGGAAGCGCAGCTTTACTTATATTTTTGATTATTACAGGCAGCCTGATGTTTTTGCCGTTTTTGTATGCGATAATCCAGTCTGTCAAGCCGGTAGACGAAATTTTCATTTACCCGCCGCGTTTTTTTGTTACAAGCCCCACAGGAGATAACTACCTTTCTCTTTTCGATTTGATTGAAGAGTCTCGTGTACCGTTTACAAGGTATTTGTGGAACAGCGCCTTCGTTACTCTTATTGCGACCGGGCTGCATGTAATCTTCGCGTCAATGGCGGCGTTTCCGCTGGCTAAATTCAAATTTCCCGGTTCAAAGGGCTATTTCGATTTTATTGTGGTTTCGCTTTTGTTCACCACACAGGTAACCGCATTGCCGCTTTATATTGTTTTATCGCGGCTCGGCCTTATCGATACGCAGTTTGCGATTATTTTTCCGGCAATAGGCTCTTCGCTCGGGCTTTTCCTTATGAAGCAGTTTATTACGGGGATTCCGGACGCTATGATAGAGGCAGCAAGGGTGGACGGTGCAGGCTCGCTGAAGATATTTTGGCGAATAGTTATGCCCAACGTAAAGCCCGCGTGGCTTACCTGCATTATCTTTTCGTTCCAATCCGTTTGGAACGATGAAGGATCAAACTATATTTACGATGAATCGCTCAAGGTTTTACCGACCATGCTGCACCAAATAAGCGACGGCGGTATTGTCCGTATGGGAGAAGCTTCCGCGGCGGCGGTAATACTTATGATTCCGCCGATTCTGATCTTCGTCTGCTCGCAGTCGCAGATTTTGGAAACGATGTCTCATTCCGGAATGAAGGACTGACGGGGGGAAATGCTTTGAAACGAATTGTTTGCATTATTGCAGCTCTTATTGCCGTTGCGGGCAGCCTTTCCGTAAGTGCCCGTGCGTACCGCACATATACATACAACGCATATAACGAGCCGACGGATTCACCGGATGTTTACACCGCATCGTTCACATCTGACGGAAAAGCCTTAGGAACGGGAGAACTGAATTCTCCGACGGATATTACAAGCGGAAATGACGGGAATATTTATATTACCGATTGCAAAAACAACCGTATTATAAAGCTTGATTCCGAGTACCGCACGGTACATGTCTATACGGAATTTTCATTTGAGGGCAAAAAGCAGACCTTAAATTCCCCGACAAATGTTTTTGTATCGACCGACGGAACGCTGTATATTTCCGATAACGGAAACAGGCGGATATTGGTTTGTAACAACAATGGAGAAATAAGGCGAATCCTGACAAAGCCGGAATCCGAGCTTTTCCCTCAGGATAAGGAATTCTTGCCGGAGGATTTGGTTGTTACGGGTACGGGAGTGCTGTATGTCCTTTGCGACGGGATTTATCAAGGCGCGGTTGTTTTTGACGAGGATTTGAATTTTACCGGATTTTACGGCAGCAATACCGTTGAGCCTACGCTTAAGATAATAACAGAGAATCTTTGGAAAAAACTCGCCACAAAGGAACAGCGCTCAAAAATGTCGCGCTATGTTCCGGTGCAGTATTCATCACTTGATATTGATGAGGAGGATTTTGTTTATACCTGCGTTGCCTCCTCAAAATCCCCCGGCGGAAGAATAAAAAAGCTGAATCCCCTTGGGAACAACATTTTAAACGGGACCGACGGTAAAAAGCTCTTTTTCGGCGATTATGAGCCTTATGAATACAACGGAAAAAATCGGTATTCCTCGCTTGAATCGATTTCGGTTTGCGAAAAAACGGTATTTGCCGCATTGGACAGGACAGACGCAAAGGTGTTTCTTTACAGCCGCGAGGGAGACTTGCTCTCGGTTTTCGGCGGTCATGGCAGCTTTAAGGGCTGTTTTGCAGATCCTGTTGCGCTGACATTTAACGGCAGCGATATTGTTGTGTTGGACGGAAAAAAAGGCAGCTTTACGGTTTTCACCTTAACGGAATACGGAGCTGCTTTGTATAACGCGATAGACGTATATATGGACGGCCGCTTTTCGGAATCCCTGCCTCTGTGGCAGGAGGTGCTTCGGTATGACGCAGGCAGCTATCTTGCCAACCTCGGCTACGGTAAAGCGCTTTATCAATTCGGGGAATATAAGCAGGCAATGGAGTATTTTGAACTTTCGGGCGACCGCGCGCATTATTCCGAGGCGTACAAGGAGTACCGAAACGAGAAGCTTAAAAAGAATATAGGACTTTATTTCACATCGGCGCTTGTCGTTGCGGTTATCGCGGTGTTCGGTATAAAGTCGGGCATGTTTAAAAAAATCGGTAAGGCCGTATATCGGCATATCCGTTCCAAAAAGAGGGGGAAACAGGGATGAAGTACGGTGAAATGTCGCCGACAAGATATTTGTTTTATATATTATTTCACCCCGTGACCGGTTTTGAAGAGATGAAATTCAACCGTAAAGGCTCTTTAAAGCTTGCAAATGCGGTTTGCGTTCTCTTTTGCGCGGCGGTAGTGGTTAATCAGGTGCTTTCGGCTTTTCTTTTCAGAAAAGGAAAAACGGAAGATGTCAATCTTTTATGGTCGCTTGCGGGTTGTATAGGGCTGCTTTTGCTTTTCTCACTGTCAAATTGGCTTTTCTGCACGCTTTTGGACGGAAAAGGGCGTTTTTCCGAAATATGGATAGTTTCGTGCTACTCTATGCTGCCGTATGCCATGGTATCAATTCCGCTTACACTGGCAGGGCATTTGTTTACAAATGAGGAAGCATTCTTTTACTATGTAATGATGTTCCTGCTTTATGCATGGAGCGGGCTGCTGCTTTTTATAGGCACAATGAGCGTACATCAATTTACAATATTTAAAAACATTGTAACACTTTTTTTCACCGCAATCGGCATTGTGATTGTTATTTTTCTTTTATTGTTGTTTTTTACTTTGTTACATAACGTTTATGTGTTTTGTGTGACGGTTTTCAATGAAATGTCATTCAGACTTTAATAAAGCCGTATGGCTTAAGGGAGGCAATTTATGAAACGGTATTCGGCTTTTGCGTCAATTTTTGTTTTGCTGGCGGTTTTAATTTTCACACCGTACAGCCGTGTCTCGGCAGCTGAGGCTGCCGCCGACGGTATGACGAGTGTTCTTACAAAGGGCGACCTGTCGTTTTATGCAAATGCCGAAAACGGAGAAGTTGCTTTAATAAATACCAAAAGCGGAATAAGCTGGAAATCAAATCCCGATTTTTCCGATGCCGACGAGCGCTTAGGCAACGGGCAGAAGCGGCTTATGGGCGCTCAGCTTGAAATATTATATTACGATACAAAAAATTCTCCTCAGGAAAGAAACTCTGCCGTGGCTTCTGTTGCAAAGGGCGGTCTTTCGTTTTCAAAAACCGAAAAAGGCTGCAGGTTTGTTTACAATTTCCCCGAAGACGACATAAAGGTAACGCTGGAATACGAATTGAGCAATTCGTATCTTTCGGTGAAAGTTCCTAAAAACGGCATATCCGAAAACGGGGAAAACCGCCTGCTTGAAATCTCGGTTTTGCCATACTTCGGCTGCGGCAACTTTGATGACAACGGAACTATTTTGCTGCCCGACGGCTGCGGTACGGTTATTGAAATGAACAACGGTAAATCCTCGGGCAGCGCAATTCACGAGCGAATTTACGGTGATGATGTTGTTGCGTCTCCCGACCGTTTGGTTACAGAACGGAAAAATATGCAGTTCCCGGTTTTCGGAATCGGCAAAAACGGAAACGGATTGCTCGCATTGGTCGAAAGCGGGGACGGTTCCTCCTACATAAACGCATATACCGCGGGAATGAAAAAAAATTATAACTGCGCTTACTTTTCGTTTGAATACCGTTCTACGGGAACGGTTGTATTGGATGGCTCCTCTAAAAACGCAAAAACGGTGCGCAAAATTTCAGAGCAAGCCATTTCAACCGATTTTTGTATGCGTTATTACATGACTGCCGCACCGGGGGATTATAACTCGGCGGCGGAGACCTACAGAGCCTATCTTGAAAAGGAGCAGAATTTCAGGGCAAATGAAAAACAGGAGGAATTACCGTTTTATTTTACCGCTTACGGGGCGCTGCGCCGCAAGGGAACGGTATGCTTTATTCCTATGACGGTAACCGTTCCGCTTACCACCTATTCTCAGGCGCGGAGGATGATAGCCGATATTGAAAATGCGGGAATATCAAATTTGATTTTTTCGTATGTCGGCTGGGAAAAAGGCGGAGTATCGGGCAAAATGCCTACCGCCGGAAAATACGAGGGCAAGCTCGGCGGGAAAAAGGAATTTATACGGCTGGCTGAATATGCGAATAACAACGGCGTTACATTTCTGCCCGATGTCAACACGGTGCGCCTTATGCAAAACGGAAACGGGTTTACAAAAAACAACGCCTCCGCCGCCACCTTGGACGGGACGCCGGGTCTGCAATATTCGTATAGCCTTTCAAGCGGGTTGAAAAATGTGAATCTGACGCCTTATTGCCTTTTGGCTCCGAAAAAATACGGCGCGGTTTTGGAAAAATATTTTAAAAAATATAACACCTCGGCTTTTTCGGGCATTTCGCTGCGCGAGCTCGGAAGCACGCTTTATTCGGATCATCATAAAGGCTCAACGGATAGGGATCAGGCACTGAATTACGCTGAAAAGGCGTTGAAATATGCCGCAGAGCAGGGAAAAGAGTTATTGACGGCGGGTGCGTTCGGTTACGCTGCCGCAGCCTCGGATTATATTATTTCCGCCCCCACTTCGGATAGCGGCTATGATATTACCGACCGCAGCGTTCCTTTTTATCAGTTGGTTTTGAGCGGTTATCGCAGCTATTCCACCGAGCCTGTAAACCTTTCGGGCGATTCCGAAAAGGTGTTTTTAAAGGCGGCGGAAACCGGCAGCGCACTTAATTTCTCATTTACGGCGCAAAACGGTGAAAAAACCGAAGGGACATATCTTTCAGAGCTTTACAATTCCGATTATAAAGATTGGCTATCAACCGCTTCAGAGCAATATAAGCGCCTTTCGGAAATATTCGCGGCAACAGGCGGCACGGCGCTGGTTTATCACAAGCAGCTTGCCGAAGGCGTATACTGCTCAGTATTTGAAAACGGAGCGCAGGTAATTACCAATTATACAAATTCGGATTATGATATGCAGGGCATAAAGGCTTCGGCAATGAATTACAAATTGATTCGGCAGGGGGAATATAAATGAACAAAAGGCTGTCTTTAGAGCAAAAACGCGCCCGCACCGGATATATTTTTATACTGCCGTGGCTTTTGGGGCTTCTGTTTTTCTTTGCCGTACCAATTTTAACCTCCCTTATGTACTCATTTTCTCATGTTACTATCGTTCAGGGCGGTGTAAATACACGGTTTGCGGGACTTTCTTACTATAAAAGCGCCCTGTTTTCCGATGAACGGTTTATCCCGCTTTTGGTTGCGGCATTAAAGGAAATTGCAATTCAGGTGCCAATAATAATTATATTTGCACTTTTTATTTCGGTAATGCTGAACGCGGAATTTTACGGCAGAGGACTTGTCAGAAGTATTTTCTTTCTTCCGCTTATGCTGTCGTCTAGCGTTTTGCTTTCCATTATCAACAGCGACAGCTACAGCGGAGACGTAACGGGATCTTCCTCGGTTTTTATGGTTTCAAGCTTTTCTGTCGGCGATATTTTAACACAGGCGGGGCTGCCCGGTGGGCTTATAAAATATCTTACTTCGGTTATTGACAGTATTTTCACAATGACCTGGCAATCAGGCGTACAGATAATTCTGTTCCTTGCAGCGCTTCAGTCAATACCGCCCTCACTTAAAGAGGCGGCAAGCGTTGAGGGAGCTACCGCCTGGGAATATTTTTGGAAAATCACAGTTCCTATGATAAGCCCCATGATATTGGTAAACATTGCTTTTACCGTAATTGACACGTTTACAAGCTATTCAAACGGTGTAATGGAATTCGTGACCTCTCAGGCGTCAAATCTGCATTACTCGTTTTCATCGGCTGTGACATGGATATATTTCGTTGTTATAAGCGTGATTTTGTTTGTTGTGATCGGGCTGTTTTCAAGGAAAGTATTTTATATGAACGATTAAGCAGGGGAGGTGCCGTTATGAATTCTGTTTTATTAAAATTAAAAGGGTACACAAGTGAGCCTCTGAACCGCCGCGCCGCGGCGCGCAGGCTTGAAAGAATTGCGCTTGCACTTTTCAGGCTGGGTTTGTTTATAGGGCTTTCATATGTTATTCTTTACCCGATTCTTTATATGCTCAGCACAGCCTTCCGCAGTGACGCCGATATTTTGGACACCAGTATTGTGTGGATTCCGAAGCATTTCGTTTTAAACAATATAAAGCAGGCTTTTGTCTCGCTTAATTATCCGCGTTCGCTTTGGTACACAGTGTTTTATAATATTGTTTCGGCGGTTTTGCAAATTGCTGTAACCGCTTTTGTGGGCTACGGCTTTGCCCGCTTTAAGTTCAAGGGCAGGGGAGTTTTGTTTGCAATAGCTCTTTTTACAATAATCGTTCCGGCGCAGACTACTATAATACCGATGTTTGTCAGTTTTTCAAATTTTGATGTGCTCGGTATTATGAAGCTTGTTCGTCTTATATCCGGTACCGATATAAATATCAGCATTTTAAACACGCCCTTTGCGTTTTGGCTGCCGGCAATGTTCGGAATGGGAATAAGAAGCGGACTGTTTATTTATATTTTCCGCCAGTTTTTCCGTAATATGCCTAAGGAGCTTGAGGAAGCGGCTATGATAGACGGCTGCGGCGCCTTTAAAACCTATTTTTCAATAATGCTGCCGAATGCCAAAACCATTTTACTTACCGGACTTATTTTTTCGGGCGTGTGGTATTATAACGACTACTATCTTAATACAATGTTTGCCGATAAGCATTCGACTCTTACGGTTGCGTTATCGCATCTTTCAATGGCTATAGGCGAGTTTGTTTCCTTAAGCGACCAGCAGCTTATTATGATCCGCGTTCAGGCGGGCTGCCTGCTTGTCATTCTTCCGCCTATGCTCATTTATTTCTTTGTTCAAAAAAAGTTTACCGAGGGGATTGAAAGATCAGGCATTGTAGGTTAAAATAATAATAGTTTATCGGGCACATTGCTTGTTTTAAGGAAGTGAGAAAATTGCAGAAGCAACTGAGCAAAAAGCTGCGCGCCATTCCGTTCAATCAATCCGCGGTCCGGTTGATTTCCGTTGCCGCAAGTATTGTTTTGCTGCTTTTTCTTGTTTTTGTAATTATCGCCCGTTCCGTTTCGGCAAGCTATGAACGCCGAGAGCGCGAGCAAAGAACCGATACGGTAACAAGCATTGCAAACTCGTTCGATAAAATGATCGACAATGCGTCAGAGCTTGCCCTAATGTTTTATGCTAAGGACGCCGCTTACCAAATAGGTCTTTTGCGTGACGGTAAAACACAGCAGTGCGAGGCGCTGCTTACCTCATACACTTCTTCATTCCCGGTTGTTGACAATGTGATTTTAATGACCGCCTCAGGTGACCGCGTACTTTCTGTATGCTCACGCAGGGAAATGAATACAGAGCTTTTCAAGGCTTGCCTTACCACTGATTACGGCGGCTATTTAAAGCTTTTTGAAAACAATGCCGATATGTATATGCTGTCGGTGCTTAATAAACCGAGTTCCTCGAGTCTTATGAGGGGAATCGATGATTTTTGCTATGTCCGTCAAATCGTTTCAACCAAAAACGGAACGCCGCTCGGTCTGATGTTTATTAATTTCAAGCGTCCTGTGCTGCGCACCATGCTCGGGGTTACAAATCTTCCGCCGGATGAAAATATAACCGTCATAAACCGCGAAAACGAATATGTTTTTTGTGCAAAAAACGATATGAAGGCTGCAAATATCCGCTTTACTGCACTTACCTTCGGCTATAACGGAAACGAATTTGCTTCAAGCGACGGCGAACAACTGGAAATTTACGGTTCAAGAATCACCGAGCGCCCGTACAGGCTGTTCCTTTCGGGAAAAAAATCCGGCAGCTTTTTTTCACAGTTCGGCTCGGGTATAACGCTTATAATTGCAATTATAATTATATGCGTGCTGATGCTTTTATATTTGGTGTGGATCCTGTTTTTCCAAAACCGCACACTGCATAATGTTAAAAATATATTGGAGCGGCCGGACGACGGAAATCTCAACCGAATAATTATAAACGATTCCTCCTCGATAGAGGGAATTGTATCGCGTCAGGTAATTTATGTAAATCAGTTAAAGCAACAAAACGACGATCAACGCACCGTTATGCGGCGAAAGCTTTTAAACGATCTGCTTACCGCGCGCGCTCCTATCGACGCAAAGGCGGAAACCGCGCAACTGGAGCGCGTGGGTATTCCGGTTGAAAATAGGTGCTTTATTGTAATTGATTTTGAAATATGCGATTTAAAAGATTCAGATGCAAATGCGCAGAACGAGCAGGAATATGCGCTTATGCAGTTTGTTACAGAAAATATTTTGTGCGATTACGGCGATTGCGTCTCAACCCGGCTGAATGACAGAATAGTATGCTTATTTTCAACCGATTCCGCACTTGAAGCGCAGGATATGCTGCTGCCCGTACAAAAGATTACAGATGTAAGCAAAAAGGAATTTGAACACACGGTATGCGCCGGAATAGGCAGTGTCAGTCTCGGACTTACGGCGGTTTCGCGTTCCTACTATCGCGCCTGCGCCGCTTTGGACTTTGCGCTTGATTCATCGGAATCCGCATGCTTGTTCAAGGATATTTCGGGTAAAAACAATGAGCAGTCGGAATATGCGCGTATTATTGAATCAAAATTCCATTTCTTGAATTTGATAAAAGCCAAGGATTATGACGGCGCCCGTAAATCAATAGATTGGATATTCGATAAAAAAAGCCACGGGAGCAGGATCTCGGCGGAGTTTATTTCACTTCAGTGCTATGAGCTTTTGAGAACCTGCGGGGAATATTTTGCCGATTCCGATAAAAACGGTTTGATTGACGCAATGAGCGATCGCATAGATTATATTCTTTATTGCAGAGATCCTGCTGTTTTGCGGCGTCAATTTTATGAGACGCTCGAGCAAATAATCACGCTCGGAAAAAGTAGTAAAAATACGACCGATTTTGTGGATGAGATTGCCGCAATCGTGGAGCGCGAATATGCCAATCCCGATTTGTCGGTTTCGTTTATTGCCGATATGATGCAGCAGAATCCGCGCACGCTTTCTGCCAAATTTATAAAAAAGACAGGCAACGGTCTGCTTGATTATATCCATAAGGTGCGCATTGAAAAGGCAAAGGAATTGCTGACGGTCGGCGGAAAATCGGTGCAGGAGGTAACATATCTTACAGGCTATGAAAACCCCAATACCTTTATCAGAATTTTTAAGCGTTACAGCGGCATAACACCGGGAAGGTACAGGGAAATGTATTCCGAGCAATAATTTCAGGGAGACAAAAAAATGAACGTTTTTTTTGAAAAAGCAGTGCCCGTTTGGGTGACGGGCAGAGAAAAGGAAATGAACCTGAGGGTACAGTTTAAAACGGTTGTGGGAAAGGGGAAAGCCATCATCGCAAAAATTGTAACCTCGGGTATCTATCACATGTCGGTGAACGGTAAATTTGTCTGCTACGGCCCCGCGAGGGCAGGGCGCGGTTTTTTTCGTGTGGATGAAATCGATCTGACCCCGTTTGCCGACCAAGAACAGAATACGGTAATTATAGAGGTCTGCGGTTATAATGCGCGCAGCTATTACCTTATAAAGCAGGATTCATTTTTGACGGCGGAGCTGTTGGCAGACGGACGCGTTGAGGCATACACCGGCAATAATTTCACGGCGCGTATCAATCCAGAATATATAAAAAAAATACAGCGCTACAGCTTTCAGCGCCCGTTTGCGGAGTCATACCGCATTATAGATGGCGATACATATTTTACTGATGCCGTGCAGGGTACAGAGCCGCTTTCATATTTGCCGCAACCGAAATATTTAAAGAGAAGCACACCGTACCCGCTATATGAAAAAACCGGGGCAAAAAGAATTTTAGGCGGCACCTTTTCTTTTTCGGAGCGCGATGAATATTGGCGAAACGGTGCCTTTGACGCGTTGGTAGCAAAACCAGAACAATCCGAATATCTTTTTAATGACCCCGATTTAATGATTACCGAGGAATGCGAAAAGCTGCAGCTTTCAGCTCCTGTTTCAAACGAAGACAAAGCGCTTTCGGACGGCACATACGGTATTTATGAGCTGCCGTATAACGCAACCGGGATGATAGGAATACATATAAAAACACAGCGCCCGATAAGGCTGTATATTATGTTTGATGAAATATTGAGCGATACAGACCGTGTTGATTATCTGCGCGGGGGCTGCTGCAATGCGGCAATTTTCGATCTGCCCGCAGGGGAAAGAACCCTCCGCTTTTTTGAGGCTTATACCTGCAAATATCTGCAGGCAGCGGTATACGGCGGAGATGCGGAAGCAGAGCTTTTTATGACCGAATATAAGCATCCACCGCTTAAATACACCATGAAATTCGATGACGCGGAGATTTGCAAAATCGCGGACGCGGCTGTTGAAACCTTCCGTCAGGGAAGTGTTGATCTGTTTATGGACTGCCCCTCGCGTGAGCGCGCCGGCTGGCTTTGCGACAGCTTTTTTTCGGGAAGAACCGAATATTTGCTTTGCGGCGAGACTTTAGTTGAACACGATTTTTTGGAAAATTTCCTTTGTGAAGAAAGCTATGTGAATATTCCCGACGGCATGATCCCGATGTGCTACCCGGCGGATCATACGCCGAATTCCTTTATACCTAACTGGGCTATGTGGCTGTTTTTGGAGCTGCGCGAATATCTTGATCGCTCGGGAGACCGTGAGCTGGTTGAACGATTCAGGGCAAAGGCTTTCGGACTCCTTAAATACTTCAGCCGCTTTGAAAACAGCGACGGTCTGCTTGAAAATCTTGAAAGCTGGGTTTTTGTGGAATGGTCGCGGGCAAACGATTTGACCGATGGAGTCAATTACCCGTCTAATATGCTTTATTCCGCAATGCTTTCGGCAATTTCAGAGCTTTATAACCTGCCCGAGCTTTCCGTAAAAGCCGAAAAAATACGCGAAACCGTTTACTGCCAATCATTTGACGGTAAATTTTTCCGTGATCATGCAGTTCGGGAAAACGGAATACTTAAGGCAAAGCCCGACGCAACAGAGGTATGCCAGTATTACGCTTTCTTTTTCGGTGTTGCGTCGCCCGAGCGTGACGGCGAGCTGCTTGAAACGCTGATTCATAAATTCGGCCCGGAGCGAAACCGCAATACCGATTATCCGGAAATCGCTCCCGCAAACGCATTTATAGGTAATTATCTCCGTCTGGAAATTTTAATGAGGGCAGGCTTTAAGGAGGAAGCTCTTAAAAACATTGTCGGATTTTTCGGCTATATGGCAAACAGAACCGGAACGCTTTGGGAAAATATCGATACCGGGGCCAGCTGCAATCACTGCTTCGCTTCCTATGTTATTTGTTGGCTTGAAAAGTTGAAGGATAATATTTGACTCAAATAACCCCCGGCTTAAAAAGTCATCAATTGAAGATAAAGAAATTTTTTAATTCTTTGCACCAAAGGGTTAGTCTGTTCATTTTTATTCATAAAAAACACCTTTCGGATATGCAAAAAAATAACCGTTTCCGATCACTTTTGCGTTTTAAGTGATAAGGAAACGGTTTTTCTGTATAAGCAGGAATTTTTTATGCGTCTGTGAGTTCGAGTCTGCCGCGGGTACGGAAACGGGCAAATGTTTGCCGTAGGACAATAAACATTAAAGAAACTCAAAAACACGAAAAGCCCTTGAATATTCAAGGGCTCAGTCTGTCGAATAACCCTAAATTCCAAGCGAGATTTAGGGTTATTCGACAGACTGAAAGGACTGTTTTAAGTAAAAAACAGTCCTTTTACGGTATTGTCACAATTTTCTGCATTCAAGGTAAAAGCGTTTATCGTCCGCTTCGCCCATCGAAAAGGTCTTGCGCGGCAGCGAGCCGTCCTGCCGTACCGCGTCAAAAAGCTCTTCCTTTTTCATTCCGTCAAATAAAAAGCCGAGCGCGTTTCTTGTCTCCGCCAGTTTTTTAAGGGAATTCTCACCGTGTATGTAGTCGATTTCAGCGCCCTTATGTGCCTTTAAGTAATCATCCAGATAGGCCTGCAGGGTCCCCACGGCAAGCTTTGATGCCGGCCGCACGGATATTTCCTTTTCGGTACTGCCGTAAACACATCTGAATCGCTGTGCGTCGGCACCCCGATATTCTCCGCCGCATTTTTCTGTAAAATCCTCAACAACCTTTTCGGGCTCCACCCCGAAAAGCACGCGGTAAATAGGCTCAAATTCAAGAGAATCATCATGTATGTTCACAACCTCAACAAGCGCATAGTGTGAGCCGCCGAGCGCTGCGCATTCTTTTGCGGCAGCAAGCGAGTGATTGCCGTCTCCCACAACGAAAAGCATATCTCCGCCGTTTTTCCGCAAAAGCTCCTCGGTATGCTTTTCGAGCGCCTCTGCCGCCGCCTTATCAGGTGCAAAGCCGCGAATATGCCCGCCGCCGCACATAAGGTCGAAATCGTAAAGGCATTCAAAATTATCAATACTTTTTTGAAGCCCGCCTATAAGAAGATTTTCGGGGTCGTCGCAAAGCAGCATGACATGCGGCATTTCAAGATATGCGCCGCGCCGTATTTCCACCCTTGCGGGTATCCTTTCCTTTACGGTCGCCTCGGTGGCGCGTATAAGCGCTTTACTGCCCTTTTCGTAGCTGTAATTATCAAGGTCTATAAGCCCTATGATACCGCGCCGTGTTTTGCCGTTTTTAATGGTGCGCTCGGTATAAACAAAGGTATTTTTATATTCCTTAAAAACGCCGCCCTCAAGGTAGCTCTTCATAACGGAGTTTATTTTTGAAATTTTTTCGGCGTTGTTTTTGCCCAAAAACGCTTCGGGAAAAATAATGTTGAACGCCGAGGGAGCATCCCCAGCCGTTTTGCGCACATTCTCCCAGTATTCGGGCTCTGAAGTGTATTGGTCGCAGGCGATTACCGCCCATTTCTCGGGCTTCTCTGCCGGTAAGAGTATATCAGTCGGCATAAAAAGGTTGTTTTTCATAAAAATACCCCTTTAATGCTCGCTGCGGTTCGGACGGCGCATAAGATCGTTTGTAACATTTCTTACATCCTTCCCGCCGTATAAAACCGCGTAGCATTCCTCTATTATAGGCATTTCGATTTTATATTTTTGTGCTAATGCGTGTGCCATATCCGCCGCGTAATAGCCCTCAACCGTGCCGACCTCTTTTAAAGCCTCATCAATAGGCATACCCTCGCCCACCTTGTGACCGAAGCGGTTGTTTCGGCTGTGGCGTGAGGTGCAGGTTACTACCAGATCGCCGATTCCCGTAAGCCCTGCAAAGGTGTACTCCTTAGCGCCCATACAAACGCCGAGGCGCGCCATTTCGGCAAGTCCGCGCGTTATAAGTGCCGCCTTTGAGTTATCTCCCAGCCCCAAGCCGTCGCAAAAGCCCGCGGCTATGGCGATTATGTTTTTAAGCGCGCCGCCCAGTTCTACGCCTATAAGGTCATCGGATGTGTAAATTCTCAAATTCTCGGCAGACATAATGCTCTGCACTATTTCCGCCGTTGTGTGCGATTCGGACGCAGCTACTATTGATGTAGGTATTCCGCGCGCCACCTCCTCGGCATGCGAGGGACCCGATAATACCGCCACTCCCTTGGGGTTTTTAAGCTCGTCGCTTATCACCTGCGAAAGCCGCAGCAGCGTGCCTTTTTCAAGCCCCTTTGAAACATTTACGACTATTCCGTAATTTTTATACTCCGACAGCTGCGCCGCCACGCTGCGCACAGCGGTAGAGGGGGTTGCGATAATTGTAAGCACCGCGCCCTCTACGCAGGACATATCGGTGGTGATTTTTATGCTTTCGGGCAGGGTAACGCCCGAAAGCAGACGTTCGTTCGTCCGCTTTTCCGAAAGCATTTTAACTTCTTCCTCAAAAGGCGACCATATGGTAACGCTGTTTCCCGCGCCCGTTGCGGAAATTGCCAGAGCCATGCCCCATCCGCCTGCGCCCAAAACCGCAATATCAGCCATTCTTTTTCCCCCCGAGAGTAAGCTTTTTTTCTTCGCCGCGAATCAGGCGTTTTATGTTATCCTTATGCTTCGCAAAAACAATAGTGCCCATTGTTATGCTCAAAGCCGCCACAACAAATATATTGCCCTCGCCCGCAAAAAAAACGATTGAAAGCACAACCACCGTAAGCGCTGCGGCAAGCGAACCGAGCGATACAATTTTGGTTGTAAGCAGTACAAGCGCAAAGGCGCAAAGCCCCAGTATGATTGCAAGCGGGCAGCATACTGCGTATATACCTACACTTGTGGCTGCGCCCTTGCCGCCCTTAAACTGGAAAAATATCGGGAAAACATGCCCTAACATACAGGCAATGCCGCAAAGGTACGCGCCGTAAATCGGATCTAACCAGTCAATGCCGGAGGACATAACAAGCCCGAAAACAAGCTTGCCGAGGTATGAAGCCAAAAAGCCCTTCAAAGCGTCGCATACAAAGGTAAGTATGCCGGGCAGAAAGCCCGCCGTGCGCATAACGTTTGTAGCTCCCGCGTTGCCGCTGCCGAGCGAACGCACATCCTTTTTCAAAAAAGCCCTTGCGAATATAACCGCGAAGTTTACACTGCCTATAAAATATGCCGCTATAACAACAGCTATTGCCGCAAATACCATTATTTTTCGCCCCTTTCACGAATTACAAAGCGCACCGGAGTACCCTCAAGTCCGAAGGTTGAGCGTATCTGATTTTCCAAATAGCGCTGATACGAAAAATGGAAAAGCTCCGCCTTATTACAAAAGCAGACAAATGTGGGCGGTTTTGTGGACGCTTGGGTCATATAATATATTTTAAGCCGTTTGCCCTTGTCTGTAGGGGGCTGAACGCGCGCAGTGGCGTCGGCTAAAATATCGTTGAGCATACCCGTTGAAATACGCATATTGTTCTGCTCGTATACATATTTTATAAGTTCAAAAAGCCTGTCGACCCGCTGCCCCGTTTTGGCGGATATGAAAATTATGGGCGCGTATGGCATAAAGGAAAAGTCCTTCATTAAGGATTTTCTCGTGCTGTCCATTGTTCTGCCGTCCTTTGAAACGGCATCCCACTTGTTTACCGCTATAATGCACGCCTTGCCCTGCTCAACCGCAAGCCCCGCAACCTTTGAGTCCTGCTCGGTAAAGCCCTCGGTGCCGTCTATCATAATAACGCACACGTCGGCGCGCTCTACCGCCATTTTAGCGCGCAAAACACTGTATTTTTCAATTTTTTCTTCAACGCGGCTTTTTCTTCTGAGTCCTGCCGTGTCTATAAAATTATACTTTATTCCGTCGCGCTCTATGTGGGTATCAATCGCGTCGCGTGTGGTTCCCGCAATATCGGATACCAGCGAGCGCTCCTCACCCGCAATCTGATTTATGAGTGAGGATTTACCCGCGTTCGGCTTGCCTATAACGGCTACGTTGATTATATCATCGTCCTCGTCCTCAAATTCTTCCTCGGGGATATGTTCTATAACCGCGTCAAGTAAATCTCCCGTACCGTGACCATGAACCGAGGATACCGCAATCGGGTCGCCTATTCCGAGGTTATAAAACTCGTAAAAATCGGGCGGCACCTCGCCTATACCGTCGCACTTATTAACGCAAAGCACCACGGGCTTGCCGCTTTTTTGCAGCATTGCGGCAACCTCCGCATCCGCCGCGGTAACGCCCGCCTTTATATCGGTAACGAATATTATAGCCGACGCGGTATCAATAGCAAGCTGCGCCTGCGCGCGCATACCTGCCAGTATAACATCGCCGCCGTCAGGCTCTATTCCGCCGGTATCAACCAGCATAAACCTTTTGCCGAGCCACTCGCCGTCGCCGTATATACGGTCTCTTGTAACACCCGGGGTATCGTCCACAATTGAAAGCCGTTTACCTATTATCTTGTTAAAAAGGGTGGATTTTCCCACATTCGGTCTGCCCACAACCGCTACAACAGGCTTTGCCATTTTTAAAGCACCTCTCTTTTATTCTGTTCCTATTATTGCCTCGGTAAGCTCATATCCGTCATTCGCAACGGGTGTTATTTTAATATTGAGCCGTTCGGACAGCTCTTTAAGCGTTATGCTGTCAAGAAACATATCGCCCTCGCTTCTGAGCATTGAGGCGGGGATGAGCAGTTCATCGCCCAGATCCTTATCGCCTATCTGCTTTATTATATCGGTAGCGGTAACAAGCCCCGAAACGGTTATTTTACCGCCGAAAAATTCATTTTTAATAGCGTACACGTTACATTCAAGCCCCGCGCGCTTTTCTTCGCACAGCTTTGCTACCGAGGCTATAAGCGGGTACGCCGCCTCCCCTGTTGCAAGCGATACCTTGCGCGGCAAGCCGCTTGTTTCTTCCGTATCCGCCAGCGCGTCTTCCACTTCTTTTTTCATAAGCGCCCACATTCCCACGCCGTTTTCAAGCTGTAAAAAATCGCCGTAGTATTCGGCGCCCGGCATTTCGCGCTCTGCTAAAATATAAAATTCATCCGCCGCGTAAACGCGCCTGTCACCGTATTTTTCCTCGCAGAAATTTCCGAAACGGTCTATTATATCAATAACCGCGCCCGCAGTTTCCTTATTAAAGGTTTCAAGCTTTTCAAGCCCTTCTCTGTAAGCGGTAACGCCCACGGGCACCGCCGCTATGCATTCGGCATTTTCGAGGGTGCACAGGTCAGTAAGACTTCTTTCAAGCTCCGCGCCGTCGTTATAGCCGGGGCAAAGCACCAGCTGGCAATTAAGCTTTATTCCGGCGGCATTAAAGCGGTCTATGATAGAAAGCACCTTGCCCGCGTTTTTGTTTTTCATCATTTTAACGCGCAGCTCTGGGTTGGTTGTATGCACCGATACATTTATCGGGCTTATATGCATTTTTATAATGCGCTCAATCTCATGCTCGGAAATATTGGTGAGGGTTATATAATTGCCGAAAAGAAAGGAAAGGCGCGAGTCGTCATCCTTAAAATAAAGGCTTTCGCGCAGCCCGGGCGGCAGCTGATCTATAAAGCAAAAAACGCACTTATTGCGGCAGGAATGCTGCTTATCCATAAGATAAGTTTCAAATTCAAGCCCAAGCTCCTCATATTCCCGCTTTTTTATCTTCGCTTTTTTAAGCTTGCCGTTTTCGTCAATATATTTTAAAACGGGGCGGGTCACATCTTGATAGAATCTATAGTCCAAGACATCGACTATTTCATTATCGTTTATTGAAATAAGCGTATCGCCGCCGTGCAGTCCCGCTTTTTCAGCCGGGCTGCCCGGAGTAACAGACGATATTACTACAGACATTCCGCCGCCTCCTTTACATATGCATATAAGATTAAAGCAGAGGAGGATACACTCCCCCTCTGCCCCGTTACAAGATAGACAGACGAATTATTCGCCGACCTTTACTACCTCGCGTCCGTCATACTGACCGCAGGCAGAGCAAAGTCTGTGCGGGCGTTTATAATTACCGCAGTTAGAGCATCTTACCAATGTCGGTGCGCTTATCTTCCAGACATTATTTCTTCTCTTATCGCGTCTCGCCTTCGATGTTTTTCTCTTGGGTACTGCCATTTTCGAGCACCTCCTTAAAAAAATAAGTATTAGTCCTTCAGCAAATCGGCAAGCACCGAAAGCCTCGGATCTATCTCTCTTTTAGGGCATCCGCATTCGCCCTCATTGAGGTTTTTACCGCACTTTTCACAAATGCCTTTGCAATCCTCTTTGCATAAATGCTTCATGGGGACGCTAACAACCACCTCGGAATACACAAGCTCGTCAAGATCAAGCTTCATATCGGGAACGGGCAGGATACTGTCGCTCTCCTCCCCCTCGATAGAAGGGGCTAAAGACTTGTTCACCTTAACGGTGTATTCCTTTGCCGTTTCGGCTCCGCAGCGATCGCACGGTGCGCTGTATTCATAGGTGATCTCGGCATCAAGAACGGTAAGACTTGCTTTGTTAGTAACCGTACCGCTGATCTTAACGGGCTTTTTGAGCGGATAAGTGCCCGAAAATTCAACGCCGCTCATATCCAAAGCATACTCAATCGGTAAGGAAGAATTTTCATTGACAAAAATACGTTTTAAATCAAGAATCATACTTCCACCTCTATCGTCACAAAGTATATTATATCCGTATAATGCCCCTTTGTCAAGAGCTTATTTTTATTTTTAAACAAAAACAAACTGTACAACCAGCATATAGCACACAGTGCCTGCGGCTATTGACAAAAGCATATTTTTACGCCACAGATGAATCGCCGTCAGCACAGCAAGCGATATAAGCTCGGGCAGTCCGTGGCTGCCGCCCGCAATATCCACACTTTTAAGGCAGTAAACCACCAGCATACCGAAAATCGCCGCAGGCAGCGCCTTGCCGAGATAGGTTATATATTTCGGTGTTTTCCTTTTTCCCGAGAAGAGCAGAAACGGCAAAAAGCGCTGTCATAACAAAGTCAAGTCCCTTTGTATTAAAGGTTATAAGCGAGCCGCAAAGCCCGCCGAGCGTTGCGCCCGCCACCCAATAGAGTTGATCAAGCAGCGTTACGAAAAACATAAACCAGCCGCGGTCAACACCCGCAGGCACATCTGCCACATAATTTACCGAAAAGGTTTCATCGCACATGCCGTAAATAATGTCTACTGAATAATTGCATTAGCAAATGCAATTATATAAAATCGAGTTAAAATCTCGATTTTATGGGTCAAAACCTTTGTTTTGACCGTCAGTATCCATTGATTGTCGCCTGATTTTAAAAAGAATCAAAATGTGATTCTTTTTAAAGTGCAAGGTTTTTGCGCAATTTTGCGAAAAAACCTTGCACCTGAACAATTCAAAAGTTTATACCGACATGCTCGGGTTAAGGTACTTTTGAATTGTTCAGCAGGCATTAAATAAGGTAGAGCTTTTTAAGCCCGGTACCTTTGAATTTTTCGAGCATTGAAATACCGTAAAACAGATGCCGTGCCTGAATCATCAGGCTTACAGCAAACACCTGAAGCGGCGCAAAGGGAGACAGCAGCATTGAAACGGTTAAAAATTCCAAAGAGCCGCCGTAGATAACCGCGCTCATAACCATGGGGTAAACAAATACGAACCCCGAAACATTCATATATACGCCATAGGAAAAGCCCAAAAACAGAAAGCCCGCCAAAATAGGAATCGTTTTAGGGAACGCGGCTTTAAAAGCGCTTTTTAACATTATTGTCCTTTATTTTTAACGCACATCGGTTAAATTTTCACTGTACCAGCTTTTCTTATTTTTATACATATATTCGTCCGCTTTGGAAAGCAGCTCGCTCCACGAAAGGTTCGGGAAATCGCACGACAGCGCACAGCCGCAGGCAAAATGAATTTCGGGTATCTGCCCCGAGCTGTTATAGGCGGCAACTGCGCTGTTTACAGCCGAAATATATTCATCTGTTTTTTCACGGTCGGCGTTTCGCACAAACGCCGCAAATTCATCGCCGCCCCAGCGGCATAAAAGCTCCTTTGAGCCTATCTCCTTTTTAAGAATTGAAGAAAATTCAAATATCATTTTATCGCCGGCATTGTGACCCAGCGTATCGTTTGTGTGCTTAAGACCGTTAAGGTCAAACATTATCATAGCGGTTTGTTCTTCGGCAGAGAAGACGTCCCTAACCAGATCCTCCCAATACGCCTTATTTAAAAGCTTTGTTTTTGAATCTATGGATGCTTTTTTATTGGTGTTTAAAAGGCTTACAACAAACTTGTATACCGTGTATATTAAAAACGCCACCATTGTAATTATTATACCCGAGGAGGAGCCTTTAAGATAAAAAATTATTATATCCAAAATGCCGCCCGTCATAAGAAGTGCTGTAAAAATAACAGCCTCTAAGTCTCTTTTTCCGCCGATGTTGTAAAACACCGCCGAGGAAATTATAACGAGAATATCCACAATAAGCATTATATGGCAGACAATAAGAATTCGGCGCAGCTCAACAATTGAAAGGAACTGGCAAATAAGCGCGATGGCACAGATGACAGAGCTTGCAATTGCGGCAATATCAAGCACAATATAGCTCTTTTCCTTGTATTGCTTATCGGTATACAGCAATACGGGGGCTGCCAATGTAAAAGGCGCCGCCAGCGTTATATATCCTATCGGCATAGTATGGTTTTTAAAAATTAAGGCGGAAAAGCGCGTATCGGTTATGCGCCATATTCCGAGCAGCAGCGAAAAATTACCGAGGAAAAACATATTCCACACAGAGGAGCGCTTTTTAAATATAAGGTAAAGCTGTACTACAATAAGCAAAACGCCCATAACCATACAAAGCGCCGAAAGCACCAACTGCGGCAGGTCAGCTTTAAGCTGTTTCATAAACAGCGCATAGCTTGAACCCAACATAAAGCTTATTTTTCTGTTTTCGGCGCTTTTAAATACGGGGGTTACGGTAATCGTAACGGTTTTGTCCTTATCAAGCTGGGAAACCGGTATAACCACCCAATAGCTTGAGGGAGTGGAGCCGATACGGTTGTTTTTCCCCGCGCTTGTGCTGTAAAGCAGGCTATCGTCAAGCTTTACGTCAACATAGCTGTGAACAACGTAAAACATAAGACTTGCATCGCCCGAAGATATTTTGTCTGTTTTAAAGCGGTATTCTTTTTTTATTCCCATCGGAGCGTCGGGCGCGGAAATTTCAGATTTTGTGTAATCCTTTATTTCTTCGAACGAGGGCTCACCGCGCGAGCTGAATGTGACGGTTTTTTCAAAGCAAAGCATATAAACAGAGAATATAACAAACAAAACCGCAGCAACGGCATACGCCGCATATGATGTTTTTTTAAGGCTTATTCCTTGCTTCATAATAATAAATCACCGCCGATTAAGTAAAATTAAAACATAGATATCTGGTTAGTATCGGGCAATTCGTTCATAGCGCCGAGATCAGCCAAATTCTGAATAATGGTTTTGGAAACGCCCGCCTCTATCTGGAAATCCTCGCGCGATACAAAGTCGCCCTTCTGCGCTGCCTCGTAAATAGAGTATGCCGCTTTTTCGCCCACGCCCGAAAGCGCGCCGAACGGCAGTCTCATCCTTCCGTTTTCGGGCAGATATTTCATAGCGTGCGAGTGCTTAATATCAATCGGCAGAACCTCTATTCCGCGGGACATCATCTCGTTGAATATAAGCATATTATTGTAAACGTCAAGCTCTTTTTTGCTGGCTTCCTTGCCCTTTGCCTTAATATTCTGCAAATACTGCCTTACCGCCTGCTTACCCTGCATTATGGTGGGCACGTCCACATCCTCGGGGCGGGCGGTAAAGTAAGCGCAGTAAAATTCAAGCGGGCGGTGCACCTTGTACCAGGCAAGGCGCAGTGCCGAAATAACATAAGCCGCCGCGTGAGCTTTAGGGAACATATACTTTATTTTGTGGCAGCTTTCAATGTACCACTCGGGTACGCCGTGCGAGCGCATATCGTCCTCCATAGCGCTCCAGTCCTCTGCCGAAACCTTGCCCTTAGCCACAAGACCCTTACGCACGGTCTCGGTTATTTTAAAGGCTCTGCCCTCTTCAAGCCCTTTGTGAATTAAATACACCATTATGTTGTCACGCGTTCCTATAACCTCGGAAATCGTGCAGGTGCCGTTATCAATAAGGTCCTTTGCGTTGCCGAGCCATACATCCGTACCGTGGGAAAGACCCGAAATCTGCAATAAATCGGAAAAGTTTTTGGGCTGGCAGTCAATAAGCATTTCGCGCACAAATTTTGTGCCGAACTCGGGCAGACAGTAGGTGCCGGTTCTTGAATCTATTTCGTCAGGCTCAACGCCGAGCGCCTTGGTTGAGGTAAACAGGCTGTAAACCTCGGGGTCGCTCATTGAAACGTCGTTTACGGGTATGCCGGTATACTCTTCAAGATATTTATATGTAGTAGGCACAACGTGACCCAATTCGTCAAGCTTTAAAATGGTATCGTGAATTGAGTGGAAGTCGAAGTGCGTGGTTATAATATCGGAATTAACGTCGTCCGCCGGGTGCTGTATAGGGCAGAAATCGTAAATTGTGTTGGTTTTGGGCACGATTATCATACCCGCCGGGTGCTGACCCGTGGTTTGCTTTATCTGCGCCTTTTCCACGAGCGACGCCAAACGGTTTAACTCCGCGTTGCTTAAGGTTATGCCCTTTTTCTCGGCGTATGCCTTTGCAAAGCCGTAAGCGGTCTTTTCGGCAACCGTTGAAATAGTGCCTGCCTTAAACACGTTTTCACTGCCGAACAGCGTTTCGGTGTATTTCTGCACCGAGTTTTGAAATTCATCTGAAAAGTTAAGGTCTATATCAGGCACCTTATCGCCCTTAAAGCCCAAAAACGTTTCAAACGGAATATCGTGACCGTTGCGGTTAAGCTGAGCGCCGCATTTCGGGCACTTTTTTTCGGGCAGGTCAAAGCCCGAGCCTACCTCGCCGTGCAGGAAAAACTCGCTGTACCGGCACTCAGGGCAAACATAGTGCGGCGGCAGGGGGTTGACCTCGGAAATACCCGCCATTGTAGCGGCAAAGGAAGAGCCTACCGAACCACGCGAGCCTACCAAGTAGCCGTTTTCCTCGCTGTATGCCACGAGCTTTTGCGCCGAAATATACATTATTGAAAACCCGTTGTTGATAATGGAGTTAAGCTCCTTTTCAAGGCGCTTTTCAACCACCTCGGGCAGATTTTCGCCGTAGGTTCTGTGGGCGGTATCCCAGCAGATATCGTGCAGCAGTTCGTCCGACCCCTCAATTACAGGGGGATAGTTGCCGTCGGGCACGGGTATCACGTCGCCGTCTACCATATCGGCTATTTTATTCGGGTTATCAATTACAAATTCGCGTGCGCGCTCACCGAAATAATCGAAATCGGCAAGCATTTCATCGGTCGTTTTAAGGTACAGGGGCGCCTGATTGTCAAAATCATCAAAGCCCTGCCCCGCCATAAGTATTTTGCGTATTATATCATCGCTCTTTTTAAGAAAATGCACGTCCCCCGTGGCTACAACAGGCTTGCCCAGCTTGTCCGCCAGCTCAACCACCTTGCGGTTAAAGTTTTTTATAACCTCAAAATCGGTGACCTTTTTAAAGCGGTTGGGTATAACCGCTCCCGTCTTCTTATCCTTTTTATCGGGGTATGAGGACTCGCGCACCATAAACGCGTTGTTGCCGAGGGGCTGAATTTCAAGGTAATCGTAATAATCGGCAATTCTTAAAAGCTCCTCTTCGGGCTTTTCGTCAATTATCGCGCGGTACAGCTCGCCCTGCTCGCAGGCGCTGCCTAAAATAAGCCCCTCGCGCAGCTTATCAAGTTTACTGCGCATTGTGAGCGGCTTGCCGCGAAAATCGTGCAAATGCGCCTCAGACACTAATTTATAAAGATTTTTAAGCCCCGTTAGGTTTTTAACAAGTATAATCTGGTGGTAGCGGAATTTCGCCGTTTGCTTTGCGTTTAAATCCTTTACGTCGTTATTAACGTCGTCCACAAAGTAAGACTCAACGCCGTAAATAACCTTAAAATCGCCGCCCGATTTGCGTATTGCCTTAACCGCGCCCGCGGCGGCGGGGTATGCCTGAACAACGCCGTGGTCGGTAATGGCTATTGCCTTATGCCCCCACTCGTAGGCTTGCCTTACAATAGCGTCGGCAGAGGAAACCGCGTCCTTTGCGGACATATTGGTGTGGCAGTGCAACTCAACACGCTTTTCGCCCTCGTGTTCATCCTTTTCGGTGTATTTCTGCAAAAGCGCCATGGCGCGCGGCTTTACAACAAAATCCTTTTTGTAATTATCAAATTCATAAGAGCCGTTTACAAGTATAAATGCGCCGTCCTTTAAGGGGGCTATATCGCCCATACGGTGGGTATCAATAAACAGCGAGGCGTTAAGAGAGTTTGTGTGGTCGCTGAACGAGAAGTTGACTATTGTCATATCCGTTCCGCGCTTTGTCTTAATATCGCGGGTCTCAAGCCCGAAAACTTCGCCCCAGCAGGCAATTTCGGTATCGTCACCCGTAATGCTTATCATATCGCGGGTGTGGTTTGAAATGCCGCCCCTGCCGTAAAACTGCTGCGGATTATCAAGGTAGACTATGCCGTTATCGGGTCTGCCCTCTCTCTTTTCAAATTTAATTTCCTTTTTCGGCGCAGCGGGGCGCGCGGGCGCGCTCTGCCTAGGCTCGGCTGCCTGCCTTTCGGGTCTTCTGACAGGCTGTGCAGGCTCTGCGGGCGGCAGGTCGATTTCCACCTTTTCAAGCTGACCGTCAAACGAAACGGTAATATCCCGCCCGAAGCGTTCCTTTATAATGCGCTTAAAGGCGTTTTCAAAGCCGCAGTCGGTTATTGTATCATACCCGCCGTATTTAAGCGTAATATTAACGTTGTTATCATTAAGGTTAAATTCCGCGCCGTTGAAATAGCCGTTAAGCGCGGCGTTTTTGACCTTTAACTCCGCTACAATGTCCGAGCAGGCGGCAGGAATTAAAGCGTCCGGCGCAAAGGTACAGCTCACAGAGCAAGCATTAAGTTTTAGCCTGTCTTTAAGCATAACATTAAGCAAAAACTGGTGTTCACGCAATATGTAATTTTCATTGTTTAATACTAATGTTAATGTGCGCAGTTCGGTATCAAGAGTGCACTTGTCTATAATACATTTATTAAATTCCCCGGTTAAATCTGCCGGTATACTAGAATTGAAAATATCCGAGAACAATGCTTTAGACACTTTTTTTACACTCCGTTTATAACTTTTCTATTTCCGCCAAAAGCTCGTCAAGCAGCGCGCTTTCCGGCACCTTTTTTATTATTTCGCCGTTTTTGAAAAGCACACCGCAGCCATCTCCCCCGGCAATGCCTATATCGGCTTCCCTTGCCTCGCCCGGACCGTTTACAACGCAGCCCATTATGGCAACGGTTATATTTTTTTCGCAGTTCTCAAGGCGTTTTTCTGCCTCGTCGGCAATTTTTATAAGGTCAATTTTCGTTCTGCCGCAGGTAGGGCAGGAAACAAATTTAACACCGCCTGTGCGCAGCCCCAGCGCCTTTAAAAGCCGCTTGCCCGTTTCAACCTCGCGCACGGGGTCATCCGTTAAGGAAACGCGAATTGTATCGCCTATTCCGCGCAAAAGCAGCCCGCCTATACCGGCGGCGGATTTTACCGTGCCGTTTGCCGCGGTGCCTGCCTCGGTTACGCCCAAATGCAGCGGATAGCGGCATTTTTCCGCCGCCAAAACATATGCGTTATACATTGTGGCAACGGTTGAGCTTTTAAGGGAAAGCACAATATCGTCAAAATCAAATTTTTCAAGCAGTGATATATGGTAAAGCCCGCTTTCCACCATAGCATCGGGTGTGGGAGAGCCGTATTTTGCCAGAATATTTTTTTCAAGCGAGCCTGAATTTACCCCTATTCTTATAGGTACGCCCGCCGCCTTGCAGGCGTTTGCAACGGCTTTTACTCTATCGTCCGCACCTATATTACCGGGGTTTATTCTTATTTTATCCGCTCCCGCCGCCACGCTTTCAAGCGCCAGCCTGTAATCAAAATGAATATCGGCTACAACGGGTATTGATATATTGCTCTTAAGCGCCGCCAGCGTTTTAACGCTCTCCTTATCGGGCACGGAAATGCGTATAATATCGCACCCCGCCTTTTCAAGCGCTTTTGCCTGCTTAACATTCCCCGCTATATCGTGCGCGGGTATATTAAGCATTGACTGCACCGTAACGGGCGCGCCGCCGCCGATTGCCACCCCGCCTGCAAATACCTTTTTTGTCTTATATTCCTGCATTTAAAGTCACCCTGCAATCAGCGTCCAAATATCCTTTGCGGTTATAAGCAGCATAAAGCCTATAAGCAGCGCAAAGCCCACGGCGTGAACTATCGCCTCGTACTTTTGCGGCACGGGCTTTCTGAAAATCATTTCTATTAAAATAAACAGCAGCCTGCCGCCGTCAAGTGCGGGTATGGGCAGCAAATTGAAAATACCCAGATTTATTGTTATAAGCGCCATAATAGGCAGCAAATTTTCAAGGTTTTGCTTTGCGGCAGAGCCTATCGCCGCGGTAATGCCCACAGGGCCCGAAACCGCGCTTATACCGTATTTCCCGCTTATCAGGTCTATAAGCGACCGCCACACAACAGCGCAGTATGACGCGGCTGTGGCAAATGTCTGCTTGATATATGAGCCAAAGGTTTTTCTTATGCCGTAAACGTAAAAATCCACGTTTAAATAGCTTATTCCGTTTTCTTCGGAAGAATCGAACTTAACGTCTCTAAGCTCAACCTTTTCGCCGTCGCGCTTTACAACCATATCTATTTTGCCGCCCTTAACATTTGTAAAGGCGTAGCTTAAATCATAGGTGGAGAAAATTTTTCTGCCCTCCACCTCAATTATTTTATCGTCTACCTTAAGCCCCGATTGCTCGCTTACCGCGTTTTCCTTAAACTCCGCCACAACGGTGGAATTAAACGCCTTTTGCGGCGCTAAGGTTACAGCCACTATTATAAGCCCCAAAATCAGGTTAAAGGTGGCGCCCATTGCCACTATTATAAAGCGCCGCCACGGCTTTTTATTGCAAAAAGCGCGCTCGTCGCCGCTTTCCTCATCCTCGCCCTCCATAGCGCAGTAGCCGCCGAGCGGCATAAGGTTTACAGAGTATTTTGTTTCCTTGCCCTGCTTTGAAAAAAGCTTGGGTCCGAAGCCCACGGCAAATTCGTTAACGCGAACGCCCAAAAGCTTTGCGGCAATAAAATGCCCGAATTCGTGTATTACAATTAAAATCAAAAACAATGCAATAGTCACAAGATACGGCCACACATTGCTCCAAACATTAAGTAAAGCCGAAATAATAACCACCCGATTCTAAAAAATACTGTCTCTTACAAGTTTTCTTGCCGCTTTATCAGTCTCAAAAATATCCTCTAATGTAAAATCCCTTTTGTTTTTAACCTCTGCAAGCGCTTTTTCGACCAAATCGGCTATCTGCAAAAACTTGATTTTGCCCTGCAAAAACAGCGCGACCGCTTCTTCATTTGCTCCGTTTACCGCGGTTGGCGCCAGCCCGCCCTCGTTTATTGCCTCAATGCAAATCGGCAGGCATTTAAATGTTTCGGTGTCGGGCTTTTCAAAGGTAAGGGTGCCTATATCGGTAAGGCTTAAGTGCTCAAACGCATTGTCGGCGCGGTCGGGGTAGGTCAGCGCATACTGTATCGGCAGGCGCATATCGGGTGTGCCGAGCTGCGCTATAACCGCACCGTCGCACAGTTCAACCGCCGAATGCAGAATGCTCTGCCTGTGCACTAAAACCTCAATTTTATCCGCCGTAACACCGAATAAATGCACTGCCTCAATGACCTCAAGCCCCTTATTCATGAGGCTTGCGGAGTCAACGGTTATTTTAGCGCCCATTGACCAGTTGGGGTGATTAAGCGCGTCCTTAACCGTTACGTTTTCAAGGTCTTTTCGTTTTCTGCCATAAAACGGCCCGCCCGAGGCTGTAAGCAATATTTTTTTAAGTGAATTTTCGGGCGCGCCCTGCAAGGACTGAAAAATCGCAGAGTGCTCGCTGTCCACCGGCAAAAGCCTTACACCCGTTTCTTTAAGGCGGCGGTTAACGATTTCTCCGCCGGTCACAAGAGTTTCCTTATTTGCAAGGGCAACGGTAGTGCCCTTGTTTATCGCCGCCAGCGTGGGCTTCAGTCCCGCAATACCCACAACCGAATTAAGCACGGTATCGCAATCGCTCTCCGCCGCGGCAATAACGCCCTCTTCGCCCGAATATACCTTAATATCTGTATCGGCAAGCTTTATTTTAAGCTCGGCTGCGGCGTCCTTATCGAACATTGCAACAAATTGCGGCTTAAACCTTCTTGCCTGCGCTTCGGCAAGTCTTACATTCCTGCCCGCCGCCAGCGCCGTTATTTCCCAGCCGTTTTTTTCGCAGGTTTCAAGCGCCTGCGTACCTATTGAGCCGGTAGAGCCCAGAATTGAAAGCCTTTTCATTATATTACCCCTAAAGCTATAAACAAATACAAAAGCGGGGCGGTCATAATTATGCTGTCAAATCTATCAAGTATTCCGCCGTGACCTGGGATTAAATTTCCGTAATCCTTAATTCCCGCCGCACGCTTTATGGCAGAGGCGAAGAGGTCGCCTATCATACCCAAAATGCAGAACGGCACGGTTAAAAGCGCCGCGTTTGCAAGATTTTTTTCAAACGAGAATGAAAAGCCCAAAATATATGTCACAATAACGCTTGAAACTATTCCGCCTATTGCTCCCTCAACCGTTTTATGCGGGCTTATATTCGGGCAAAGCTTATGCCTGCCCAGCGTGCTGCCCACAAAATACGCGCCTGCGTCGCATACGCTTGAAAAGTTAAGCAGCATAAACAGGTAATAAAGCCCGTGCTCGTGGTTTATTACCACGCCGAGCGAACTGAACGCAAAGGCGATAGGTATCGGCATACCGCAAAGAAAGGCAATATGCGAAAGCTCAAAGGTCTTGTGATTCTTAAGCGTCACCGCAGCGGAATATATAAAATAAATAACGCTTAACGCCAGTGTGAATGTAAGCTTTATATACGCCCTGTGCGTGCCGTCAAATGCCTGCTGCAGCCTGGCGCCCGTGCTCCCGTCTATTGCGAACACCATAAGCACCACATAGGTGCAGGCGCCGATTATTGCCGCCTTTGACTCAATTTTCGCGGCGTTATGCAAAAGCTCGTAAATTCCAACCGCGGCAATAAACGCAATGCAGGCGGTTATAAACAGCGGGTTTACCGTCATACCTAAGGTTATAACCGCCGCCGCTATAATTATCATAACCGCGCCTGAAATAATTCGGGTCTTCATAAATTTCTACGCTCCTTTTACACACCGCCGAATCGGCGGTTACGGTGATTAAAGTCCTCTATCGCTTTTTCAAGCTGCTTCGGGGTAAAATCGGGCCACAGAACATCCGAAAACCAGTATTCCGCATAAGCCGATTGCCACAAAAGGTAATTTGAGGTTCTGTATTCCCCGCTCGGTCTTATAATAAAATCGGGGTCGGGCATACCCGCGGTGTATAAATTATCCGATATAAGCTGCTCTGTAATTTTGCTTTCGGGTATTCCCGCGGCAATAATTTTTTTAACCGCGTGTACTATTTCGTCCCGTCCGCCGTAATTTATGGCAATATTGAGGTTTAAGCCCGTAGCGTCCTTTGAGCCGTCCTCATTTTTAAGCATAAGCGCCTTAATATCGTCCGCAAGGGGCGTTCGGTCGCCTAAAAAGCGAACTTTTATGTTTTCATCCTTAAAATTTTCCGCGTCCTTCAAATAGTCGCGCAAAAGGTTCATAATACCGTCTACTTCTTCCTTCGGGCGCTTCCAATTCTCGGTTGAAAAAGCGTAAACGGTTAAGTATTCAAGCCCTATTTTATTGCAGTAACGCGCTATTGTTTTAAAGGTTTTAGCGCCCGCAACATGACCTGCCGAGCGCGGCAGACCGCGCTTTTTAGCCCACCTGCCGTTGCCGTCCATAACAATTGCAATATGGCGCGGCAGCGTGCGCGCGGCATTTTCTTTTTTGCCGAACAGACCCAATTTTTCACCTGCTTTAAAAGCGGGCATTAAAATATGCCCGCAAAAGTATTATATTTCCATTATTTCCTTTTCTTTAAGAGCCGCCAAATCGTCAATTTCCTTGCAGAATTTATCGGTTAAATTCTGAATTTTCTTCTCGCCGTCGGCAACGTCGTCCTCGGTTATGGTGTTCGCCTTTTTAAGCGCTTTCAGCTTTTCAATTGCGTCGCGGCGGGTATTGCGTATCGCAACCTTGTTTTCCTCAGCCGCTTTGCGCACCTCTTTTACAATATCCTTTCTTCTCTCCTCTGTGAGCGGCGGGAAGGAAAGGCGGATAACCCTGCCGTCGTTCTGCGGGTTTATGCCGATATCCGATGTCAAAATAGCCTTTTCAATATCCTTTAAAGTGGTGGCGTCCCACGGCTGAATCATTAAAATGCGCGGCTCGGGAACGGATACCGCCGCCATTTGCTGTATCGGCGTCGGGCAGCCGTAATAATCCACCGTAATGCGGTCAAGCACCGAGACGTTCGCTCTGCCCGCTCTTATTGACTTATAGTCCCTTTCAAGCACTGCAACTGTCTTATTCATTTTTTCCTCGGTATTTTTAAGTAATTCTTTCATAGCTTCATTCTCCTTACTAATATATTATTTAACAATTGTTCCGATATGCTCGCCGGTTATCGCTTTTACAATATTATGCGGGTCGTTAAGGTTGAAAACGAGTATTTCAATGCTGTTGTCCATACAAAGAGATGCGGCGGTGCTGTCCATAACATGGAGACCGTCCTTTAAGACATCTATGTGAGACAGAGTATCATACTTTTTCGCTTCGGGGTTCTGCTTGGGGTCGCTGTCATAAACGCCGTCTACATTGGTCGCCTTGAATATAACATCCGCCCCTATTTCGGCGGCGCGCAAAGCCGCAGCGGTATCGGTTGAGAAGAACGGGTTGCCCGTGCCGCAGCCGAAAATAACGACTCTGCCCTTTTCAAGGTGTCTTACAGCCTTGTTTCTTATATAAGGCTCGGCTATCTGCCGCATTTCAATGGCGGTTTGAACTCGTGCGGTAACACCTAACTGCTCAAGCGCGTCGGCAAGCGCCAGCGCATTGATAGAGGTTGCAAGCATGCCCATATGGTCGGCTCGGGTTCTGTCCATTTTGCCGCTCGAACGCCCGCGCCAGAAGTTTCCGCCGCCCACAACAATGGCGACCTCAACCCCCATATCCACGCATTCCTTAACGCTTGCACACACCTCAAGCACCTTATCAAAATCAATTCCAACGCCCTTTTCGCCGGCAAGCACCTCGCCGCTGAGCTTTAAAAGTATCCGTTTATAAACAGGTTTCATATTATATTATCTCCGTTCCGCCGTACGGCAACATTTTATCTAATTTATTTTACAATAACCGCCTTATAAAGTCAATTGCCAATATGTGAATTTTAAGAAGTTGCGTGTAGGTTTACAATAGATGTGTTACAGAGATTAAAAAAAGAGTGACGAATGGAG
>ERZ826220.651-NODE-651-length-39555-cov-5.740582_pt1 | contig 39555 bp, 25 predicted proteins | sample MGYA00519927_ERZ826220 | MGnify/ENA primary metagenome ERZ826220 (study PRJEB31778, sample SAMEA3449225) | human gut metagenome | biome: human gut; feature: human-associated habitat; material: faeces | place: United Kingdom | collected 2010/2012 ... | reverse complement strand
TGGAGTATGAGGACTACCTCAAGGATAAAACTGTCGGTGCGGCTTCGGAATTCATTACCCGTGCGCTTGAGGAAAACGCCGATGAGATGATGCACAGCAAAACCTATGCCGACTACATTGCCACCCGTCCCCGTGCGGAACGCATCGGCTCTCACGGACTCTTTACCGATGACGGAGTGGTGGTGGATCTGAAAAAGGTATCCGATGAACTCAATACGCACACAGGAAATGTGTGGACGGCCATCGTTTCTCTGCGCCGTGAGGACGCCGAACGCCTCGGCTATGATAACGGCAGCCGATGGAGAGATATGCTCCGGTCTCAAGCACAAACGCTCTCGGAAAATCTTCGGATACCCATGAGCAACCTCCGTTGGTTTGCCGCATTCCACAATGAAAGCCACCACCCCCATATTCACTTGATAGCCTACTCGGCAAATCCGTCAGAGGGCTACCTCTCGGAAAAGGGCGTGATGGCTTTGCGCTCGTCCTTCGCAAAAGATATATTTGCACAGGACCTGCTTTGCGAATACAAAAAGCAAACCGAACACCGTGACGCACTCAAGGTGCAGAGCCGTGAGGTACTCGCCGAACTCATAGCCAAGATAAACGGCGGCACCTATGACAATCCACAGGTGGAGGATCTGTTGCAGGCACTCGCCAAGAGGTTGGCTGTGACCAACGGCAAAAAACAATACGGCTATCTGCGCAAGGACATCAAGGAGATCATCAACAGCATCGTTGACGAACTCGGCAAGGATGAACGCATCGCAGCTCTCTATGACTTATGGTACGAGTCAAAGGAAACGGCGCTGAAGGTCTACACCGAGAGCCGACCGGAACGGCTGCCGCTGTCGCAAAACAAGGAATTCAAATCTGTGAAAAATATGGTGATAGCCGAGGCGATGAAACTGAATCTTCCGACAGATGAGGTTGAGGAAACGGATGAGCCAACAGAGCCGGACCGTGAGCCGACCGTCGAGGAAACCGAAAGCCCCGATCCGCCTCCTCCGCCTATGGACGAATATGAAATAACGGTTGCAGACGCTGACACGGGCAACAAATGGTCGCAGTACCGTGCGGCAAAATTCATGCTCGACCGTGACGGCGACCACTATGATCCGAAAAAGGCTGTGGAGTATCTCACCAAATCCGCCAAGCATGGCTACACCGTTGCAAAATATATGCTCGGAAAATTGTATTTGCGTGGCGAGGATGTGCCGAAACAAATGCTCCACGCTCTGCATTGGTTGGAAAGCGCCGTCAAAGACGATAACCAATACGCCGAATACCTGCTCGGCAAGACCTTCCTCAAGGGTGTGGATGTTGAACGGGATACCGACAGAGCCGAAAGCCTGCTGCGCCGGTCTTCAGAGCAAGGCAACAAATATGCAGCGTACACCCTCGGCAAGGCATATCTTGACGGAGATATTCTCGCTCAAAACATTGACGAAGCCGTGCGCCTGCTGAATCTGTCGGCATCAAAAGGCTTTGCTCCGGCACAGTTTATCCTCGGCAGGCTGTTATACAAAGGCGAGGTCGTGCCGAAGGATATAAAGAAAGCCGCAGAATGGCTTGACCGTGCCGCCGCACAGAAAAATCCCTATGCGGCATACCTTGCAGGCAAGATATATCTGACCGAGGACGAGGTCAAGGACATTCAAAAAGCCATCCGCAGCTTTAAGATAGCCGCCGAGAACGGCAACGATTACGCTGAATACCAGCTCGGCAAAATCTATCTCTACGGCAAAGATGTGCCGAGAGATACAGACAAAGCAATGTATTATTTGCAGTTGGCCGCCGAGCATGGCAATCAATACGCCGCACAGCTCCTCCACAGCATTCGTGTCAACGGAAACTGGACGGCGGCGCTTGCCTCTCTCCGTCTGTTCGGACACATCGCCCGCATTATTAAAAACCGTATTGAGGATAAGCGCAAAGGCGGCGGTACAGACAGAAAATTGCTCAGAAAGATTGAGGAAAAGAAGCAAGCGCAGGGACTAAAGCAATAGCATTTTGAACTTTGTATGCGCAACCTCAAAAAACAAACCTGCGGAGCGAGTCTCGCAGGCTTTGTTATATGGGGTATTCGGTTTTTCATTTTTTGAGCATATCATATGCTTGCTTATTCTTTGCAATCAATCGCTTGGATATCGACATAACATCTTCAACCGAGGCAAACTGTTCTTTTTCTGTATAACCGTTTTCATCTACAAGTCTTGCTACTTTGGAAAAGTTTTGATTTGCTTCTGTAATGGAAACAAGATTATTTGTATTGATATTCAAAAATATCACCCCGCTTATAGTATACAGAATTGTATGATGAATTCAGCCTAAAGAAACTCCGCCATATACAGCGGCAGATGGATAATTCCGTCCCTTATCATTACATCTTTGGTGTAAAGAATATATGAGTTCCCGATAACAGATGAAAAATGCTTGCGGAATTTATCAAGCGAAGAATGGGAACGGTAGTTACCGGATTTGACTTCTACGGGAGCAATTTTTTTACCCTCAGTAATCAAAAAGTCAATTTCCATATGATTTTCACGCTTTCGGCTGTCAGACCGTGAATAAAAATATAAGCGTTCTCTGCGAAGCCGAAGCATTTGCGCAACGATGTTTTCCATAAGCATCCCCTCGTTGATATTCAGCTTATCAAAAAGAATGGCGCGGTAAAGCTCATTGTCGGTGTACTTTTTATCCTTGAAAGTGAGGGTAACAAGAAGTCCTGTATCTGCCATGTAACATTTTTGTGTTGTATTATCCGAGCTTAAAGCAAGCCCCACATGGGGATCGGTGGCATTAAAACAGGCATTAACAACCATTGCCTCATTGAGCCAAATAAAAGAATCCTCATAAGTTCTGAACCGTGCCTGCTTATCAAGCGAAGAAAGCTTGTATTTCTTTTCCTTTTTGGAAAGCTGACCCGGAATACCGTCAAATACGGCAAACACTTTATCTTCGTATCCTTCGGCGAATTTTGCCACATCATCTCGGTAAAGCTTTAAAATTCGGCGCTTAGCAACATCAGACGCCTCAAAGTTCTTTCCGTCGATGTAGGCTATAACCGATTGCGGCATACCGCCCACAAGAATGTACTGACGGAAATCATTCATAATCTTGCGGTGAAGCGCGTCTCCGAGCGGTGTTTTGGTTTCAAAACAATGCCGAATCAAAGGATAGGTTGCTTCATCGCCCATTGCCCAAAGAAATTCCTCAAAGTCCAAGGGAAACATTTCAATATGATCTTCTTCTGACGGAATAATTATGTCCTGCACATTCTTTTTTAAACGAATCAGCGAGCCTGTCTCAAGGTAATCAAATCTCCCGTCGGCAACAAGGTATTTTATAAGCTGACGCGCCCGTGGATACTGTTGCACCTCATCAAATATAATCAGCGACTCGCGTTTATGCAAAGCGGTGGAATAAAATGCCGCAAGTTTTGCAAAGAACAAATCAAGATCAGAGCTGTCATTGACAAATAGATCAAGGACATCCTTCGGCGCTTTACCAAAGTCGATCAAAATATAACTTTTGTATTCTGACTTGGCAAATTCTTCGGCAATATAGCTTTTGCCGACGCGCCGTGCGCCGTCAATCATCATAGCTGTTGCGCCGTTGTTCTTTTTCCAGGAAACAAGTTCATTGTAAATCTTTCTTTTCAGCATAAAATCACTCCCACATGGATAAGTATACCCCTGATTAGCCTTTATTATAACACTTTATACACGAAAATGCAAGTTTGATATATCTGTATTTTCACGAAAAAGCAAGTTGTCAAACTTAAAATTAACACTTAAAAGCACAAAAAGAGAGGAGAACATATGTCAACTGAATATATACATTTCACCACCGAACAAAGGGAAGCTGCCCGACAGACAGACTTGGTCGCACTCTTACAAAGTCAAGGAGAACAGCTCAAACGCTCCGGCAAGGAATATGTGTGGCGTGACGGCTCGGAAAAGGTAACGGTCAGAGGAAACCTGTGGTTTCATCAGTACGAACGCATCGGCGGCGACGCCGTTGACTTCGTCCGCAGATTTTATAACATGGACTTTCCGCAGGCCGTTAATTTTCTGCTCGGCAATAACGGCGACGCACTTCCGCAAGCCGAGCCAATCGAGCAAGAACCGACGAAGCCGTTCTCGCTTCCGCCGAAAAACAATAATATGCGGCGGGTATATGCATATTTGCTCAACCGCCGAGGGATAGACCGAGAGGTGCTGTCTGCCTTTGTGCATAAGGGAATGATCTACGAATCCGCTGACTACCACAACGCCGTATTTGTCGGCTATGATGAAAAAGGCATTGCCCGACACGCACACAAAAGAGGAACAGGCAGTGAGAGCACCTACAAAGGCAATGCGGAAAGCTGTGATCCCCGTTACAGCTTCCACTGGACCGGAACGGACAACGCGCTCTATCTCTTTGAGGCTCCCATAGATATGCTGTCCTATATTTCTCTGCACAAGGAAAATTGGCGCAGCCACAGCTATGCTGCCGCCTGCTGCGTTGGGGATCAGGTTCTGTTCCAAATGCTGAAAACCAATTCTAATATCGACACCGTCTATCTCTGTATGGACAATGATGCCGCAGGTCAGGCGGCGGACAAAAGAATATCCGACAAGCTCTTTATACAGGGAATCAAACACGAAGTCCTCGTTCCGTCATTGAAAGATTGGAACGAGGACCGGCTGGCAGCCGGAGGCAATGCTCCGCACATCCGTGCGGAGTTTTCTTTACCCCAGGAAGAAAGCGAGGAAGAAGTATGCCAAACATTGCAGCTTTAATCACGGTTGCCGCGGTTATGTTTGCCGTCCTCGGTGCGATTACGCTGATTGCTCATATCTATAACCTCAACAACATCAAGAGCAAAACGGTCGGCGACGGCCAGCACGGCACAGCTCGGTGGGCAAACAAGGCGGAGATACGAAAGACCTACCGCCACATCCCGTTTACGCCGAGAAAATGGCGTAAGCAGGCAAAGCAAAACCAAACGCCAACCATGACGTCGACAGCACCGAGAAAGCTGCTCCGAAAAAAGACCGAGCCGACCGAGGAAGCTCTGCCGCAGGGCATCGTGGTCGGGTACAAGGGCGGCAAGCACAGCACCACCGCCATGATAGACACCGGCGATGTCCATGTGCTTATGATCGGTGCGGCGGGTGTCGGCAAGACCGCCTTTTGGCTGTACCCGTGCATCGAGTACGCCTGTGCTTCGGGGATGTCCTTCCTCTCCACCGACACCAAGGGCGATGTCATGCGTAACTACGGTAACATCGCCAAGGACTACGGTTACAAGGTTTCGGTCATTGACTTGCGCAATCCTACTCGCAGTAACGGCAACAACATCCTATACCTCGTAAACAAATACACCGACCTGTATGCAAAGCATCCCGACCAAATCGTCTACAAGGCGAAAGCGGAAAAGTACGCCAAAATCATATCCAAGACCATTATCCTCTCCGGCATGGATGCCGCTTCCTTCGGACAGAACGCATACTTCTATGACGCCGCCGAGGGCTTGCTGACCGCAACCATTTTGTTGGTAGCGGAATTCTGTGCGCCGGAAAAGCGGCACATCGTGTCGGTGTTCAAGGTCATCCAGGAACTACTCGCCCCGTCAAAGAAAAAGGGCAAGAATCAGTTCCAGCAGCTTATGGAACTGCTCCCGAATGAGCATAAGGCGAAATGGTTTGCGGGTGCGGCGCTGAACACCGCCGAGCAGAGTATGGCAAGCGTTATGAGTACGGCACTGTCAAGGCTCAATGCATTCCTCGATACCGAGTTGGAACAGCTCCTGTGCTTTGATACCGAGATAGACGCCGAAACCTTCTGCAATCAAAAGTCGGCTATCTTCGTCATCATGCCGGAGGAAAATCCCAACACCTTCTTTATGATTTCACTCATTATCCAACAGCTCTACCGAGAGATACTTGCCGTTGCCGATGAAAACGGCGGCAAGCTCAAGAACCGCTGTGTGTTCTTCTGCGATGAGTTCGGCACGCTGCCCAAAATCGAAAGTGCGGAAATGATGTTCTCCGCCTCCCGTTCAAGGCGCTTGCAGATCGTTCCCATCATCCAATCATTTGCCCAGCTCGAAAAGAACTACGGCAAGGAAGGCGCGGAGATCATCGTGGACAATACGCAGGACACCATCTTCGGCGGCTTTGCGCCCAATAGCAGCTCGGCTGAAACGCTTTCCAAAGCACTCGGCTCTCGCACAGTCATGAGCGGCTCGGTCAGCCGCAGTAAAAACGATCCGTCACAATCGCTCCAAATGATAGAGCGCCCACTGCTGACGCCGGACGAACTCAAATCTCTTCCCAAGGGCGATTTTATCGTAATGAAAACAGGTGTGCATCCGATGCGGGTACACCTAAAGCTGTTCTTCAAATGGGGCATTGAATTCGACGATGAACATCCTTATACCGTACCCGACATGGGCAACCGTGAGGTCAAGTATGCCGACAAAAAGGAAATACAGGACGGCATACTCGAAAAATATCCGCCGGAGTGGAAAGCGGAAATGCCTGCACAGAGCGACGCTGACGTCGGCGGTCAGGCACAGCAGGACAGCCCAAAGAACGAGCCGCAGAGAACGCAGCCCGAGAGCGAAAAGCGAGGCGGCAACTCCATCCGTACCTCACCGCCGAAAAAAGAAACTGCTCCCGACATGACGGAAGCAGAAATCATAAAAGACTTAACCGAAACGGAGGTGCAAAGCAATGAGCCGTCTTGATTTTCTTTACCGCACCGAGCTGTCGCACAGAGCCGTGGCGGTATATATCTATCTCTCCGACCGGACGAATGAGAACAACGAGTGTTGGCCTGCCATACCGACCATAGCCGCAGACCTCAGGCTCTCTGCATCCACCGTCCGCCGCGGAATCCGAGATCTTAAAAAAGCAGGGCTTATTGAAACCGAGCAGCGGTACAGAAAAAAAGGCGGCAAGAGCAGTTTGCTGTTCCGGCTGAAAAAGGAATAAAAAAGACCGCTTGTCGGCGGTCAGCGTTTAATCACGGCTGTGACGATTCGTTCAAGGCCGTGCTTTTCTATATATCGAAGCACAGCGTATAAATCCCCGAACGAGAGTGCCTCGTTAAAATATTCCGTGTAGTCCTGCGGCGTTTTCAAAAGAGGAAACCTGCCGCCTGCATTAACTGCTATATAATATTTTTCGTTTCCCATCTTCATCCCTCCGAAATCGCACAAGGTCTATTATATCGGCAGCAGGGTATTTTTTCAAGAGTCTTTTTCCGCCAAGGGGCAACTGCGCCTATACGCTGACAGGTGCCACCTGTCATGATGATAGGTGAAAGTGAACTTACCCAACTGAAGATATATTACAGCGGAGAAAAATCTATAGGAGTTTTTTGTGATCAAGACATATAATTATCCCATAAGTGCAAAATCTGCTACCGCATATTTCAGAGGATAAAACTCTATGCCTTTATTCACATATTCTTTCATTTTTAAAAGACAGGTTGCAATGGCAATTTCCTCGTCGGAGAGGCGTGAATACGGGAAAGGATTGGTATAAAGCACATTGCCGCCGCCTGTAATGTTAAAAAGGCACATTCCGTCAAGGCTTTCTTCGGAACCGTATGAATTGCGGCAAATCTCAAAACGCTGCGGAACACCGTCTTTTAAATAGGTGCAGGTGTTGTTTACTATTTCGCCGTTTGTACCCCTTATTGTTATTTGTGACGAGCGAATGTCTGAAAAATATTGCTCAAACGAAAAATCGTATACGGCGCTTTTGTCTTTAAACTTAAATATCTTTATTTTTTCCTCTGCTTGTATTACGGCAGGGGATTTTAAATACCCCGCGCGGCTGTTGTAACGGGTTACGGGGTCGGTGAGTGAAATTGAGGTAATTTTCGGATCTTCAAAGCCTGTATCAAGTAAAAATCGGATAAGACTTGCGGCGTGGTAATCGTGACAGCAGGAAAGGTGAACCGAGTGTACCGTGCCTAAAATACCGCTTTCTATTATTCTTTTATACCGTAAAGACTGTCAAGCGTAATTCCCGCGTGGTGCTTGACAGCTTTGTAATGCAGAACTCTATTGAGATATACAACTCAATAAAGCAAGGCAACAACAAAACGGACGGAATCAACGCCGCCGAATACCGGGAGGCACTGACGGAGTTTTGCACACTTGAAAAGCGCGGCTACTGCTATCACAATTATGACAGCGACGGAGACTTAAATTATTTAAACTCTTTCTCTTCTTTCGTCACGGCTACGCCGTGCCACCTTCCTCGTCAGAGGAAGGCAAAAACCTTCATCCCTACAAGCCTGAATTTATCTATATTGTATTTCCACAGCCCCAAAAATAAAACAAAAGGTTAGCGCAAGCTAACCAAAAAAACAGGAGATGACAGAAAATGAGCGTTGTAATATTGGGCGGAAATGAATGTATGGTAAGGCAGTATATGGATATTTGCGACACATATTCATGCAAGGCAAAGGTATACCCGAAAATGAGCGGGTGTATGAAGAAAATAGGCAGCCCGGATCTGCTTATTTTATTTACCGGTACGGTATCGCACAAAATGGTAAAGTGCGCGATGAATGACATTAAGGGCAAAAAGACTACTGTTGTGCGCTCACATTCAAGCTCGGCTGTAGCGCTTAAAAATATACTCGCAGAGCACACGGCGGGCAAATAAAAATCGCAGAAAAAGCTAAGACGGGCAGTTGCCGATTACGGCAGCTGCTTTTTGTCTTAATAAAGCCTTAGCCGTAAAATTCAGGGCCTGCGGCAAAGCTATTTTGTACCGTAATAAACCCAGGTATGCTTTGTGCGGTATTGCCTGGGGGTTATGCCGAAATGCTTTTTAAAAACGGTTGAAAAATAGTTGCTGCTTGAAAAGCCCAAGAAACTGGATATTTCTATAATAGAGGTGTTGCTCTCCTTTAAAAGAGTTTTTGCCTCGTTAAGCCGGAGCGAAAGAATATATTCAGGCAGGCTTTTTGCGCAGTTCTTTTTGAAAATATGGCTTAATGAGGAAACGCTGAAATTCAGGTGCTCTGCCAGTGTTTGCATTGTAATGTGGTTGTGGTAATTTTCCGATATGTAATTCAGCATAAGTCTGTAAACGGTATCGTATTCCACACGTTTGAGATTAAAATCGTCATAATATGCTTCAAGCATGAATATAAGCGGGTGAATGAGGGCGTCTATACTTTTTTTATCGGGTATGCTCTTTTTAAGATATTGCCTTTGCAGCTCCTCAAGCGTGGAAAGCTCCGCGTGGTATTTTTCGGAGAAATGCGCAACCTTTTTCCGACTTTCCTCGGTGCCGCTGAGATAACCGCCGACCGACACAAAGCCGACAATGTTATTTTTGTGGGAAAGCGGGTATACAAATTCGCTGACCCCCGCAAAGCATGTGCCGAAAAACTCACCGTACCGGCACCGATCGTAAACCTTGCCCTGACGGAAAGCGCAGATATTGACATTTTGCAGACTTTTGATAAAGTGGCAGTATGGATTTTGATGTGTGAAATACGGTACAAGCTCTTCGCAAATGCTTATTGAACCGTGCAGAGTAACCGTTAATCCGTATTTATAAAGAAAATTCAGATAATCGATAATGTAATTAAGCATTTCCGTCTCCTATTTTGCACGTTTTTAAACTTTTAAGACACCTTTTTGCAAGAAAAGCGTATGTACTTATGATAAAATAAAATAAACAAAAAGTCAACATATTATAGCTAATAAATATGAAAAAATAAACTAATTGACCCATATAAACCGAAAAACAGCGGCTTAAAGCCTGTTTGTTTTAAAATCGGATTTGTTTTTTTAAAATAGGAAAAAGTATAAATTTACAATACTTTCCAAGCGGCATATAAATTCCTTAATAACAAAAATGAAAGGATGCGTCGGATTGTTTAAACAAATTAAAGACAGCTTCAAAAACGGTATATCACATACTTTGCCCATTGTCATAGGCGCGGCGGTGGCGCTTTCTTCGGTTATAGGGCTTTTTATTGCGGGCGCACAGCCTGAGCAGAATACTCCGAGTGTGTATTACCCGCTGAAGGGCGCTGTTTCAAAGAGCGGCACGCTTGTAAAGGATTTTTACGAAAGCTCCGATTGGTCTTTTCAGGGTAAGGATTTCGGAACGGGCGCTACGGCGTTTGAAACGGAGAGCGAGGACTTTTCAAAGCCTGCCGCCGAAACGGCGAAGGACGGAAAAAGCGCTCGCGTTACATGGAACGGGGCAGACGGCGCGGATGAGTACAGAGTGAGCGTTTTAAGCGGGAACGCATTTATTGCAGGCTCGCCCTTTATAACCGCCGATACATACGCTGATATTTCGGGACTTAGGGAAAACAGCGAGTATTTTGTGCAGGTAAGCGCCTTTAAGGGCGGCAAAAGAATATCCTCTTCCACAATAGGCAGCTTTTTTACCTACGGAAAAGCGGGCAACGAAAAAATACTTATAAAGGGCGACAGCAAAAGCGGCACCTCAAATTTTAAAGGCGTAAAGGAAATTGAGGACGGAACGCTGGCGCTTTACTATACCGACGAAAAGGCGGGCTGGGTAAACCTTATTTTCGGCAGCGGAAATACCCTAAGCTTCGGCGAGGATACAAAGGCGCTGGCTTTCAGATTCGGGCAGGAGCGTTTGGACGGGGAAAACGGTAAGTGGCTTTCGCCCGCGTTTAAACCGCTTATAGACACAACAAATAACGATTCCTACTCGGGGAGCAACGTCACCGTTTATTATGTGACGGACGACGGCGAGGTTTTTGAAAGCGGCAACAGCGGAAATACAAGATTCAACAGCCTTAAATATCCGCAGTTCAAAAGCGGGTGGGTTATAATTCCGTCCGCGCTTTTCAAAGCAAGCTATTTCAAGGACGATGCAAAGCACAGATTTATACTTACCGTGGAGCAGCTTTACGAAATAAGCTACGACAGCGCGAAAAATACATATTCAAGAAGTCAGAAACAGGTCACATTCAGCGATTACAACCTTTATTTCAGTGATTTTTGCGCCGTTAAGGATATGAATTTATTCCTGAAATCGCTTGCATACCGCGGAAGTGAAGCCGATAAAAGCATAAGCGTGGTATACGGGCACGACGTGCAGAGCAATAACGGCTTTACTATTTCAAACAAAAGCACCGGCACGGGCTACACCTTCGGTTATGACGATAACGGAAAAACGCACACAACGCTTTCTTATAAACTTGTAAATGCGGGCGACCATAATTACGGAATGTCTTTAGGCTTTAAGGCGGGGGAAAGCGGCGTTTACGATTTTTCAAGCCTTATAAAAACCGAAAACTGTAAAAGAAACGCCGATATTTACTATCGCGTGCTAAAGGAAGAGGAAGGCGGAGAATTATCTCCCCTGTGGCCGATAAACGACGAATGGCACGTTGTTTCCTGCACCGCCGCGAACGGATACTATGCGGAGATAGCTCCCGACTGCACCGAGGCGGAGCTGAAAGCGGGCGAAAAGCTGCGGCTTGAAGCATACGCCGAATTTGCCGATAAGACCGACGGCGAGATTGAAATACGGCTTTGTAATACCTCGCTTGTAAAAACCGAAACGTCAGCCGCGGGCAGTGAAAAAATAACGGAATACAGTGCGGCGGCATATACCGACCGTTTCAGAAACGAAACGGCGCAGAGCAAGGGATATTACGGCTCGGGAGTAAACCGCTTTAATATATCGGCGTTTGCTACCGAAGATACCGCCCGCGACCTTGCCTTTACCTCTTACTCGGGGCGGGACGGATATTTTACCGAATACGAGAGCAGCGGCATAGGCTACCGCACCGATATAAACGGCGGCTCGGCGGCAATAGTAACAAGCTCTTCTGCAAAGTACGGAACGGCGTTTACGTTTTTATCGCCCAAAAGCGGGGTTGCGGAGCTTTCGTTTGAAAATCCCGAGGGAGGAAGCGGCAGATTCAGGGTGCTTGCAAACGGTAAGCAGATATATCCCGAAACGGGCTGGTCGGAAGAAACGGGAGCGCTTGCCAAAAGCATTGAAATTTTAGCGGGCGATACCGTAAGACTGGAGCATTATGTTAATAAAGCGCAGCCCGCAGAGACTGCGCTAGGGGATATTAAGCTGACCGTTACCGAAAAAGCGAATACCTCTAATTTGCCGGGAAACGGGTATTACTCGGCACTTTGGACTCGGCCGTTCGGCGGCAGGGTATATAACGGCGCGTACGATCAGGCGGGCAATGTTTGGAGCTTTGACCTTATCGATAAAAATTCACAGACATTAAACGGCAATATGTTCTCTTCAAGGCTCGGAGGATTGGTATACAACAGTGAAATCGGCACGGGCGCGGGATATATTTTCAAAAACAACGAAATAGCTTTAAAGCTTGAAAGCGAAAAAAGCGGCGCTGCGCTTTGCTTTAAAGCACCCGAGACAGGGTATTACGATTACGGATATATTTTTGCAAGAACGCTCGGCGAGGGGAATGTGCGCTACCGACTTTTACACGGCGATAAGACCGTAAACGACCCTGAAGTAATTCCGGCGGGAACGGAAAAAATAAATTTAAGCGGCGAAATTTTCCTTAAAAAGGATGAAAGCCTGAAATTGGAGCTTTTTGCCGAAACGGCGGTTTCTCCCCTTGAAATATCGCTCGGCGCGCCTACGGTTATAAAGGGCGTGAGCGTAACCCCGAACGCCGACGGCAATATTGCCGCATATGCTCCCGCAAAATTTATACGCGCCGAAAACGGCTATGCGGGCGAAATAATGCTTGACGGCAAACGCTTTGAGTTCGGTACCGCGGCGGGCGGAAATATATATCCGCTTAATACGGCGGATTACAGAACCCGCAGACTTTACAGCAAGGAAACAGGCGGCGGAATAAGCCTTTCGGGCGGGGAGCTCGCGGCTTATCCGCCCGCAGGCGGGGCATTGAGAATAACCTATAACCCCATAAGATACGGTAAAACAAGCATTATCGCCGCACCGCAGGCTGACGGAAGCTTTAGCTTCACACTTAAAAGACTGCACGGCGGCACAGAGGAAGAATTATTTTCTGGCACGGGTGATTCGGCGTATACGGTAAATGCCGATTGCGCGCTTGAAAACGGCGACAAGCTGATTTTTGAAACCGCGGGTGCGGAAAATATAAGCCTCGGCAGTATTGCAATAAACACCGCAGGCGTTTATCCCACGGCGAACGAGCCCGATTCAAACATATTTATAGCCTCGCTTGATTACCCGTATGCCGATGAGGATTACACCGGCGAGTATAACGACCGCAGCGGCATATGGAGCTTTGGTGTAGTGAACCGCGAAAACGGAAAATTCCGCGCCGAAAGCGTGAATTATTACGACAGTGAGTTCGGCAAGCACCTTTACAGTAAGGAGCATTTGAGCGGATACAGGTTTAAGGATAAGCTTTTGTATGCCGATATTACGGAAAAAAGCGGTATATCCTTAGGCTTTAAAGCGCCCTACGGCGGGAAATTCGAGTTTTCGGCGGGGCTTGGCACGGCAAACGCGGTAAGCGCCGATATATATTACCGATTGCTCAAAAACGGCGAGACTGTATGGCCCGAAAGCGGCGAATGGCAGCTTGCGGCGGGAGCGGATAAAAATACAGACATTGAAATTCCGCTTATGTATTTCGATTTGCAGGAGGGCGACAGGGTAAGCCTGCAAATATATTCCGATAAAATTTCGGGCGGCGATAAAGCGGAGCTTGCGCTTAATTCCCCGCAGTTCAGGCTGTATGCGCCCGAGCAGCTTTCAAATTCCGATTTTACCGCGAGTATCTTCACGCCTTACGGCTCTGTGCCGTTTGCAGGGCTGGACTTTGAGGCGGGGCATACCGTAAGCAATGCGCCCGCAAGCGGCAGCGTATGGAATTTTGAGTTTATAGATCTGCTTGAAAACGGCGGCGTGCAAAGCGAAACGCCGAGGGAAATAAAAGCCAACGAATACAAGCACCAGCTTACGAACGACATTATTTCTTATAAAAACAGGCGCAACAACCCCAATTATATGGTTTACGGCGATAAGCTGGAATTAAGGGTATTTACCTCGCTTGATAAGCAAAGCGGCTCTCGCACGGAAACGGCGGGGGAAAGCCTGCGGTTTGTTTCTCCTAAAGAGTGCGAGGTGGTGCTTACGGGCGCCCCGACCTTAAGCCGCGATTTGCAGGCGGGGCAAAGGGTTTATTTCAGAATACTTCATAACGGAAAAACGGTATACCCCGAAAGCGGTTGGGAAATTTTTGAGGGCGAAAAGAAAAAGTCGGATTTTACCGAAATGCGGCTTTCCCTTAAAAAATCCGACGAGATAAAATATCAGTTTTATACCGACGCCGACGACGGAGTGCTTGAAACCTATAACGGTAAGACCTGCAACGAAATTATAGCTTTCAGTCCGTCGGTTGCGGTTACCGAATCGGTTGCGAGTTCAAAATCCAACTTCAATTTCGTAAATGATATGGCGGGTATAAGCCTGCAGCTCAGCCCGTTTTGGAAAACGCAGTATACGTATAATATAGAAAGCCCCGAGTGGACGAATATGGAAATTTACCGCCCAGGCTGGAGATATTGGACTGCTGCGGAGGAAAATTACATAGGTATATCCCCCACGGGCGCGGGAGAATTTTGGCTTTCCAACAACGCATACAAAAAGGCGGAAAACCCCGCCGCTGCGGCGCTTTATACCGCACAGGCAAACGGTTACATTCAGTTTAACAAAATGACCGTTAAAATGCTTAAAACCGATATGTTCCCTGCGGCGCGGTTCAGAATAACGAAAAACTGCGAAAAGGTATACCCCGAGGACGGCGACTGGCAGCTGATAGACGACAGCACCTCGCTGCAGCTGGACGAAACGCTTATTGCAATAGAAAAGGGAGATGAAATCCGCTTTGAAATTGCCGCAAACGAGCCGCTTGAAAACGGCAAACAGCTGAAAGTGGCGCTTAACCCGAAATTTATTTACAGCAGATACGGCGCGGTATATTCAAAGGATAAGGACATTTTCGGAATGCTGGATAAGGAAATGTACAGCTTTTTCAAGGGAAAGGCGGCTTCGGAATTTGATACCGCCCCGCAGGAAAGCAGGAAAAGCTCGCAGAGCTTTATTGAGCGGCAGGGCTTGCTTGAAGACGGCTGGCTTGCCAGACTGCTGAAAATTTTCGGAAGTGAAGACGGCAATACCGCCACGGACGGCGAGCATATACAGGAAACGCCCGGTTCTGACGGATATTACATTCCCGGTACGTCGGATAAAATAATAAAACGGCGGCGGAAAATAACCACCTTTGTTTCGGGCGGAATACCCACATACGCGGTGGTGCTGATTGCCGTGGGAGCGGCTGCGGTGCTGACGGGCGGCGTGACTTTACTTATTATATTCATTAAACGGAGAAAAAGAAGAAAGGTGAATGTAAAGCTATGAAAAAACTGATTGGTCGTATTTTACCGCTCACCCTTGCGGCGGCAATGCTTTTTTCGGCTGCGGGCTGCGGCGAAAAGGTGACTCAAAGCGAGTCGTGGGTGGATGAGGAAATAGTGGTATCGGGCAGCGAGGGCAAGTATGTTTCGGGAACATCTGGCACATCGGGCAACGGTACGGACAATAAATTCGGCGATAATGCCGCCGCGCCGAGCACCAAAACCGATATAAACCTGAAAGGCGCCGAGGTCGTTATATCAAGCTACGGCGACGCCTCGCAGCCGGGAACGGCGGTTTACAAAAACGAGCAGAAGCTTATACAGGAAATTGAGAAAAAATATAACTGCAAGCTTAGCTTTAAGTACATAACCGACGCGAACGTACACAACAAGACCTGGGTAACGCAGGCCTCGGCGGGCGTAAAATTTGCGGATATTGTGGGTATAAATACCGAGTTTCTTATGCCCTCGCAGATAATGAAGGGCTACATTGCCCCGATAGATTCATATTTTGATTTTAACGACGCCGCCCTGAACGGCAAAAAAATGAATATGGTAAGCTACAAGGGCAAGCATTATATGGTATTCCCGAGCACGTGGCAAAACGCGCCCAACGGGCTTTGGTTCAATAAGGCGCTCTTCTCCAAATTCGGCGTAAAAACACCCGCCGATTACGTTAAAGAAAACAACTGGAACTGGAACACATTCCTTGAATGCGCAAAGGCTATGACGAGAACCGACGGCGGAAAGAATTATTACGGCTTTGCAATGCAAAAGGGCACGGTTAGAGTATTCTTACAGTCAAACGGACTGCCGGTATCGCTTGTACGCGCCAATAAGGACGGCTCGCACAGTCTTGTTTTAAGCGAGGAAAAGGCACTTACGGCAATGCAGTTTGCAAAGGACCTTTTCAATAAAGAAAACGTTACCACGGGCAACCTGACCGACAGCGAGAGCACATGGAAAAAGGGCTTTGCGGCAATGATATTCGGGCCTTACTATAACGGCACTGCGTATATGGAAAGCTTAGGCTCTGGGAATGCGGGCTTTACATTCCTGCCGCTCGGCAAAAACGCAAAGGATTACACCGAGGTGTATAAATCCTACTGCGGAAAGGGCTGGATAATTCCCGCAACCGTTAAAAACCCGAAAGAAATATCAAAGGTGCTGTACGACTGGATATATCCGTATTCATGGAAACAGACCTGGAGCGATTATCACGAGAAATTCTTCGGTGATTCGCAGTCGCTTAACACCGCAAAGGAAATGACAAACATAGCGTCGCGTAATTTTGAACTTGACGCTACAAAGTACGATTTTATAACCAATAATATTGCTTGGGGCGCGCTCGGCGTAGATACCGACCAAAGCCCGCAGGCGTATGCGGCGTCGGTCGCGGCGGACGCTGCGGCAGAGCTTAACCAGGTCTGGGCAGGCTATCAGCCCTAAGGCTTTTACCTACCGGGATATAAACCCAATTATACCCCGGTAGCCGAATTATCGGCGGTTTTCAAATAATTTACGGAAGAATGTGATGAAAGTGAGAATAAAAAGCAGAATTTTCGCGCTTATATCCGCTGCGGTTTTGCTGTTGCAGGCGGCATATGTCGGCGCGGCGGCTCTGCCGAACGGCAATAGCGGCAGCTATACCGCAGCAGACGCTTCATCACAGCCGACATATCTGAATTATTTGAAAACAGTCGAAAAAACATATCCCGAGGGCTCGTTTGCGGCGGAAAACCAAAATGCGGAGCTGCGGCAGGGGCAGACCCACACCGCATACGTAGGGGTAAGCACCGCAGGACTGTATGCGGTAAAGCTGACATACAGGGTGGAAGAGTCTAAAGGTCAGTATCCGTCGATTGCGGTGGCGGTGAACGGCAAAGTTCCCTATCGTGAGGCGGCGGCAATAAATCTTATGCGGCGGTGGGAAAACGCCGAAAAGGATATAAAGGGCCTTACAAACGATACTATTCCCGAGCAAAAAGAGGTAAGCGCGGAGCAGACCGTTTATCTTAGAGATAATTCCGAGTATTACGGCGGCATTTTATACTTTTACCTGAACGCGGGCGAAAACAGGGTAGATATATACCAAAACGCCGAAAGTATTAAAATTTCGGGCTTGGTATTTGAAAATTATGTATCGCCCAAAGCCTATGCCGAGGTAAAGACCAAGCTGCACGGCGAAGCCTATAACGGAGGGCCCGTAATAATAGAGGGCGAAAGCGCGGTATATAAATCGGACGCGTCGCTTTATGCGATAAACGACGCGTCAAGTGCGGGGGTAAGCCCCTCAAGCCCCTATAAAAAATATCTCAACGCAATAGGCGGCTTTGCATGGAGCAGCCCGGGGCAGTATCTTGAATGGGAGTTTAATGCTCCCGAGGACGGATTGTACAAAATAGCGGTTAAATACCGCCAAAGCACCAAAATCGGTATGAACAGCTACCGCAGAATAACAATTGACGGAGCAGCTCCCTATAGCGAGCTTGAAGAAACGGAGTTTGCCTATTCGCCCGCATATAACAATCTGATCTTAAGTGATGAAAACGGCGAGCCCATGGCGTTTTATTTAACAAAGGGCAGCCACGTTTTAAGAATTGAAACGGTTATAGGCAGGCTGGGCGAGGTGTTGCCGTATCTTGAAGAAGCGGTGCGCGGGCTTAATACCGCATACCGCAGCATTATAATGGTGACGGGCTCAAACCCCGATACATTGCGGGATTACCGTTTGGAGGAGGTAATTCCCGATACAATAAAGCTGCTTGATACCGAGCGAGAGGAATTAGAGCGGTTATTCGATAAAATATCCGAAATAACGGGCGGCGGGTCTTCGGGCACTAAAATAATAGGCACGGTTAAAAAACAGCTGGCAGAGTTTGTGGACGACCCTTACAATCTTACAAGCGCGCTTGCCGATTTTAAATCCAACATATCGTCGCTCGGCAACTGGCTTACCGAGGCAAAGTCGCAGCCGCTGAGCATTGATTATATAACCGTTGCGGGAGCGGGGCAAAGCATTGCCTCCGCAAAGCCCGGCTTTTTAAAGGCGCTTAAATACAGCCTGCAATCCTTTCTTTACACCTTTACCGATGAATACAGAAACCACTCGGGGGAAGAGGATGTTATAACCGTATGGATAAGCTCGGGCGCGGCGCAGCATGCCGTTGTTAATCAGCTTACCCGCGCGGCGTATAACGAGAACACGGGGAAAAGGGTTGAGGTGAAGTTGGTTACAACCTCGCTTATTTCGGCAATAATTGCAAAAAAAGCGCCCGATATATGCTTAGGCGTAGCCCCCGACGCCGTAATGAATTACGCCTACCGCGGAGCGGTTGCGGATCTTGCGCAGTTTGCCGATTATAAAGAGGTGGCGGGCAGATTCAGGGAGAGCGCGGCTGTGCCCGTGACCTACGGCGAGCATACATACGCGCTGCCGCTTACGCAGACATACCCAATGCTTTTTTACCGCACGGATATTTTAGAGGATATGGGTATAAAGCTCCCTACGGACTGGGACGGCGTAATTTCGGCAATGGCAGCGCTTAAAAAGAAGAACCTTGAGTTCGGAGTGCCGTCCGACATACATTCGTTTTTAACGCTGCTGTTCCAAAAGGGCGGAACGCTTTACAACAGCGATTTAAGCGCGGGTACGGTTGCCGATTACAACTCTATTGAGGCGTTTACAACCTTTTCAAGCTGGTTTACTGAGTATAAATCGCCCATTTCCTTTAACGGGCAGCAGCGTTTCAGAACGGGTGAAATGCCGCTGATGATAGCGGACTACTCAATGTATAACACTCTGAATGTTTTAGCCCCGGAAATCAAGAATATGTGGGGCGTTACAATGATTCCGGGAACATACAGGGAAAATGCGCTTGACCGCAGCGTTGCCGCAACGGGCACGTATGCCGTGATACTAAACGAGAAAAAGAAGGATGCCGCGTGGGATTTTCTTAAATGGTGGACCTCGGCTGATATTCAGGCGACATACGCAAAGCGGCTTGAAATGGCGCTCGGACAGTCGGGAAGATACAACACGGCGAATTTGCAGGCATTTGAAACGCTCGGTTACCCTGCGGAGGTTTGCGCGCTTATAAAGAAGCAGGGCGAATTTGCGGTGGGTGTGCCCAATGCGCCGGGCGGGTATTATGTATCGCGCTATCTTACAAACGCGCTTAACAAGGTTTTGTATCAGGGTGAAATACCCGGAAACGCACTGCACGGCTTTGCGAAGACTATAGACGACGAAATAGCCTACAAGCGAGAGGAATTCGGGCTTGACGGCAAGTGAAAGGTTTGTGTTTTAATTGAGCGGTAATTTTTCCTCAAATTGGAAAAAGCATAGAGTTTCGGTGCTTTTTGCACTTCCCTTTTTGACGCTGTTTTTCATATTTGTTGTAATACCCGTATTCACGGCGGTGGTTATAAGCTTTACACGCTACAGCATTTTAAATCCGCCCGAGTTTGTGGGGCTGCAAAATTATCTTCGCCTGTTTTTAAAGGACGAAATATTCATAAACGCGCTTAAATTTACACTGCTTTTCGCCGTGATTTCCGCGCCGCTTTCCATGCTTGCCTGCCTTATTGTGGCATGGATGATAAACGATTTTCCGCCTATTATGCGTGCGGTGCTTACCTTTGTGTTTTACGCGCCCTCGCTTTCGGGCGGCGCGGTGGTTATATGGCAGCTTATATTCAGCGGTGATTCCTACGGCTTTGCGAATAACGCGCTTGCAAAGCTCGGTATTATTACAGAGCCGGTGCAATGGCTTTCGGATACGAAATATATGTTCGGAATACTGCTGGCGGTTACGCTGTGGGGAAGTCTCGGAACAGGCTTTCTTTCCTACGTTGCGGCGTTCAGGGGTATAGATGTAAGCCTTTATGAGGCTGCGGCGGTTGACGGCGTTAAAAACCGCGTACAGGAGCTTTGGTATATCACTGTGCCCGCGCTGCGCCCGCAAATGCTCTTTTCGGCGCTTATTTCAATAACAGGCTCGTTCAGCGTGGGGGCTGTAAGCAGCGCGCTGTTCGGAAACCCGAGCCCGAACTACGGCGCACACACCGTGGTGCTGCATATGGAGGACTATGCAAACGTGCGGTATGAGTTGGGCATGGCGTGCGCTATGGCTACGGTGCTTTTCCTGCTTACGGTTGCGGCAAACAGGATTTCGGGTAAATTTATTTCAAGGATCGGCAAGTAAACAAAGGCAGTTGGGGGGAAGAACAGATATGTCGCACTCGGGCACGAGATTTAAAAGGGGCAAAGCGGGAAACGCCGTTATGTTTCTTTTTATAGCGGTTATCGGTATATTTATGCTGATTCCGTTTATATACATCATAAATAACGCGTTTAAGCCGATAGAGGAGCTTTTCCGTTTTCCGCCGAGAATTTTTGTGCAGAACCCTACGCTTTCGAATTTTGTTACAATGTTCAATTTGTTAAGCGAAACGGCAATGCCGTTTTCACGGTATGTTTTCAACACGGTCTTTCTTACGGTAACGGGCGCTGCGGGGCAGATAATACTGGCATCGCTCTGCGCATATTCGCTTGCCATGATACCGTTTCCCGGCAGCAAATTTGTTTTTAAAATAATAGTTTTTTCGCTTATGTTCAGCAGCACGGTAACCGCCGTGCCGTCAACGATAATTTTTGCGAAATTGGGGCTTATAGACACATACGCGGGTATGCTTTTGCCGGTGCTTGTATCTACCATGGGACTTTACCTTATGAAGCAGTTTATGGAAAGCGCCATTTCTCCCACCCTTTTGGAGGCGGGAAGAATTGACGGCGCGGGCGAGCTTAGAATTTTCTTTAAAATAGCAATGCCGCTTTTAAAGCCCGCGTGGCTCACGCTTATAATTCTTTCCATTCAGTCGCTTTGGGGCGCGCAAAGCGCCAATACATACAGCGAGGTATACAAAACCCTGACTCAGGCGTTTTCGCAAATAGCGGTCGGCGGAATTGAAAGAACCGGCGCGGGCGCGGCAATTTCGCTTATTATGATTTCCGTACCGATGGTGTGCTTTATAGTAATGCAGTCTAACATTATCGATACTATGGCGTCATCCGGTATAAAGGGGTAGATTAAATGAAGAGGATAATCAAAATACTGAGTATATTCTTTATTTGTCTGTCGGCTTTCAGCACTTTATTTGTAAGCGCCGACGCCCCTTATGTGAATTACAATTATTCAGAGGAAACAGGCAAGCTTATATACGCGCCGCAGGCTTATCTGACCGAGCGGGTGGTTTACGCGGGGGAGTTAGGTTTAAGCGATTTCAAAAACGCGGCGGATATATTTTACCGCGACGGCTGCCTTTATGTTCTCGATTCGGGAAACAGCAGGGTAGTAGCCTTAAATTCTGATTTTTCCCTTAAAAGCGTTTTTAATTTTTCCTTTCCCGATGAAACGGAGGAAAACAGAAATATATCGGGTGCTAAGGGGGTTTTTGTAAGCGCGGATACCATTTACATAGCCGATACGCTCCATGCCCGCATTATCGCGGCAAGCAGGGAAAACGGGCAGGTTTCAAGGCTTATTACGGTGCAAAAGGCAGAGGCGTTAGGTCAGGGCTTTGTGTTTAAGCCGGCGGCGGTAGCCGTAGATTCCGACGGACTTTTGTACGTGGTGGGCGACGGAACGTATGAGGGCGTTATAAATATGAACGCCGACGGCGAATTTTTAGGCTTTTTCGGCAGTAATACCGTTTCTACCTCGGTGTGGGATCTGTTTTGGAGACGCTTTTCAACCAAAAAACAGCGAAAGACCATGCTGCAGCTTATACCGCAGGATTTTTCGGGTATTGATATTGACAGCTCGGGATTTCTGCTTACCACCGCTTATACCGCGCAAAACGGCGCTATGGTAAAAAGGCTTAACCCCGGCGGAACGGATGTTATAAGAAACCGTTCGCGCATAGGCGTGGCGGGCGACCCCGGGACGATTTGGAGCGGCAGTATGGCGGGAAAAAGCAGCTTCAGTGATATTGCAGCCGGCAGCGATAATATTTACGCCTGCCTCGATTACAAGCGCGGCAAGGTATTTTGCTATGATAACGACGGATATATGCTTTACAATTTCGGCACAATAAGCGATCAGACAGGCGGGTTTTCAGCCCCTGCGGCGCTTACCTACCTCGGCGATAACAGCCGTATAGCCGTGTTGGACAGCGAAACCGGGGGAATTACGGTTTTCGGCGCTACTGATTATGCCGAGATGATAAACACGGGCATTCACTACGAAAGGCGGCTTGAATACGATACTGCTTTCGGTTACTGGAACAAGGTGATTGCGCTTAACAGCGGCTGCGATTTTGCGCATAATTCCTTGGGTCAGATATATTTCAATAATTCGGAATACGGGAAAGCCAAATCAGAGTTCAGAAAAGCAAACAACAGAAATATGTATTCAAAGGCGGTCAAGGAGCTGCGCAGCGAATGGATATTCGGTAATATACATATTATTCTCATAATAACGGCGGCAGTTGTTGCGGCGGCGGTGTTCATAAGCCTGCGGCGGCGCTTTAAAAGGAGGAAACGGAGTTGAACAGGCTGGCGGAAAGCTTAAAATACACATTCAGCATTTATTCGCACCCGTTTGACGGCTTTTGGTTTATGAAGTCGCAAAAACGCGCCACCTATAAAACGGGGCTTGTGCTTTTTATGCTTTTAATAGTTACAACCGCCGTAAGAATATATACCACAGGTTATATTTTTTCAAGCGTTTCGCTCGAAAGCTTTTCGGTTTGGCTGTTGGCGGCGGTTATAGTGGGGCTTACCGTGCTTTACTGCACCTCAAACTGGGCGCTTACAACCCTGCTTGACGGCAAGGGGACTTTCGGTGAAATATTCACCTCGGTAATGTACAGCCTTACCCCCGTAATACTCATAAATCTTCCCATGGCGGCGCTCAGCAATATTATTACCAACGAGGAAGCGTCGTTTTACGGATTTGTAAACACCGTGGCGATAATATGGTCGCTGGCGCTTTTGCTTATAGCCAATATGCAGATACAGGATTTTACAATGACCAAAAGCATTTTAACCTTTTTGGGAACGCTTGTAATTATGCTGATTATTGCGGTTATAGGAATACTTTTTATAAATTTGTGCCAGCAGGTTTACGTTTGGGTGCTTTCGATAGTGCGCGAAATACTTTACAGGCTTTAGGAAAGGGCGGCAGAACGGAGGATAAAATGAAGAAAAAATTTATATGCCTTGCGCTTTGCGCCTTGCTTGCCGTTCCTTTAGTTACGGCAAATGCCGAGCAGAGAAATGTGCCCGTCGGCTTTGAAAAGGTGCTTGAAAACGGCAGATATGCTTTACTTTACAATTCGGAAACGGATGAAATAGCCGTCGGTACGGGCGGGAATATGTGGTACTCAAACCCGCAGAACAGAGAAAGCGACACTCTTGCGGATTCGCAGGAAAAATACAACCTGAACAGCCAAGCGATACTTTATTATTACAGCGGCGAATCACTTGTTGCAATGGACAGCTACTCAAATTCGACCAAGCTCGGTCAGACCGAGCACAAAACCGAAAACGGTGCGTTTTGCGTGACCTATAAATTGGGTGAGCAGAAGTTCAGCATAAACAAGCTGCCGCAGGTCATATCCCGCAGCCGTATGGAAAAGGAGATATTGCCGAAGCTTGACAGCGGCGACAGGGAAACGCTTTTAAACAGATATTCGCTTTACAGCAAATCGGAGCTTGATAAGGAAAGCTACAAAACGGTCAAGCTTAATTTCCCCGCAATTGCCGACCATGACATTTACGTGCGGGGTCAGCTGCCGGATTACCTCGGCGAGGAGATCTGGAGCATTTTGGCGAGGATAGGCTACACGCTTGACGATTTGCAAAGGGATTGCGATGAAAACAGCGTGGAGAATACATACACGCCCTCGGCAAGCTTTGAGCTGACGCTGATTTACGAACTGACCGACAGCGGATTTTCGGTTGAATGCAACCCGAAGACCGTAAAATTCAGTGAGGACTATAAGCCCGTAAGGCTTGAGCTTTTGCCCTTTTTCGGGGCGGCTGGAACAGACGAGAGCGGCTATATGCTTGTGCCCGACGGCTGCGGCGCGGTAATTGATTTCAATAACGGCGGGCTTAGCTCAAGCGAATACTGGCGCACATTTTTCGGGGACGACAGCACCGTGATGAAAACCGAAACAGAGCCAAAGCGCCGCGAGCTTACGCTGCCGGTGTTTGCCCTTTCAAACCGAAACGGCGGCTTTTTGGCGGAAATAGAAAGCGGATACGAGTGCGCGGGCATAGGCGCGGATATTTCGGGAAAATCAAACAGCTATAACAACATTTTCCCGTTTTTCACCTTGTTTACCTCGGACTCGGTAAACATAAGCGCAAATAAAAGCGACAGCAATATGTTTATTGCAACCTCCGAAAATATTTTTTCGGGGAATATAAAGGTCAATTATCATTTCACGGAGGAATACACCGCGTACGACGGCTTTGCCGCCCTTTACCGCAATATACTGCTTAAAAACGGAGGCTTGAAGCCGAGCGCGAAAAAGGAAACAGGGGCGCTTAATATAGAATTTATAGGCACGGCGCTTGTAAAAAAGAAATTTTTGGGTTTCCCCTATAACACGCTGACCCCGCTTACCGATTATAAAAAGGCGGCAAAAATTTTAGAGGAGCTGGGCGAAGATAACGTAAATATAACCTTTACAAACGCGCTTGAAGGCGGTAAGCTGCAAAAAAGCGCAGCCGAAATAAAGCCGTCCGCCGCACTCGGCAGCTCGGGAGATTTAAAAAAGCTTAAAAAGCTTTGTGGGAGCGTCTCGTTCTCATACTATGCGCTGCGGCAAAGCAAGGCGGCAAAAAAGGCAATTTCACACTCGGTAAGCGATGAAGAGGTGAAAATTTACGAATACGACCCGATATCGCGGTTACCGCTCAAAAGCGGCGCTTTGGTTCAGCTTTCCCCCTCGGTTTTGCAAAAAAACTCCAGCAGCGTGTTTAAAAGCTGCAAAAAACGCGGCATAACGGCGCTTACCGTAAGGGATATAGGCACATATCTTAACAGCGACCTCGGCAGAAGCAGACAAATTGACAGATACAAGGCGCGTGTGTGCACGGAAAAGTATTTTGAAAAGCTGTCGGGAAAAATCGATATTTCGGCGGATAACGCGGGGGCGTATGCCTTTAAATATCTGTCGGGCGTGCGGAATATTCCGGTAAGCAGCAGCGATTATGGCATATTCAGCAAAACCGTGCCGTTTTACGGGTTAGTCTTGCGCGGTGTGCTGCCCGTTGTAACAGAGCCTGTCAACACATCTGACGATATGCAAACGCAATTTCTTAAAACCGCAGAGTTAGGAGCGGAGCTGCAGCTTTCGTGGATATATTCCCCCGCTGCCAATTTGCAGGATAACACGGAGAATTACTATAACCGCAGCTACCGCGACACCTTAAAGCAGGCAAAGGCCTATTATACAAGGCTTAAGGAGCTTTATAAGGCTGTGGGCAGCAGCGTTATAACCGGGCATAAGGCAGTTTACGAAAACGCAGCCGAGGTGAAATATGAAAACGGCGTTACGGTTTTGGTAAATTACGGAAACGATAAGATAACATATAACGGCGCGAGCGCCGAACCGTATGATTTTACGGTTATAAAATAAAAAAATCGGGAGGGAAAAACAGCTTGAAAACTTCGGGTGCGAAAATCAAAAGCCGACTTGCAAGAAAAGAGGCGTTAAACGGTTATCTGTTTATATTGCCGCTGCTTATAGGGCTTACAATGTTTTTCATTATTCCGGTTGTAAAATCCTTTTTATTCAGCGTGACCGATATTTCCTTCGGCGCTGCGGGGTATAAGGCGGAAGGCTTTGAGGGCTTAAAAAATTACAAATATGCGCTGTATGTAGATACCGAGTACAGGCAAACGGTGGTTTCCTCGGTGCTTAATATGCTGCTTACAACGCCGCTTATAATGGTATTCAGCTTTTTTGTGGCGTCGGTGCTTAATGTGAAATTTCGCGGCTGCACGTTTTTTAAGCTGATTATGTTTATACCGGTAATAATAACGCTGGCGCAGACCCAAACGCAGCTTGAAACGGGAATGAACGGCTTTTCCGACTACAAGGACACCTTCGGCGTAGCCACCGCCTCGTTTACTTCGCAAATATCGGAGTATTTGCAGAATATAGGTATAGATAAAGCCGTATCCGAAAGCATTGTGGGTATTGCGGATAAGGTTTACGGTATTATAAACGATTCGGGAATACAGATACTTGTAATGATAGTGGGAACGGGTTCTATTTCGCCGTCGCTTTATGAGGCGGCAACGGTTGAGGGGGCTACCGCGTGGGAAAGCTTTTGGAAGATAACCTTTCCTATGGCGGGGCCTACCATATACACCTGCCTTATATACACAATTATAGATTCCTTTACCGCCGACGGCAACGGAATAATGTCGATGATAAGCAATATGTCCTTCAATAAGCAGGAATTTTCCATTGCCTCGGCTATGGGGTGGATATATTTTGCGGCAATTGCCGTGATACTCGGAATAGTTGCGGTAACCGTTTCAAGGCTACTGTTTTACTATGACGATTAAAATTTGTGAAAGGGGAAAGGCTCAAATGCTAATCGGCTTAAAAAAGACCCTCTGCTCCGATACGACGCGGAAAAAAGCGGTTAATTTGTGTATATCGGCGCTGCGGCTGATATTGCTTATAGGCATAAGCTACGTTATACTTTATCCTATTTTATCAAAGCTTTCCGTGGCGTTTATGGACAGGGGCGACCTGAAGGACCTTACGGTAAAGTGGGTTCCGCGGCATTTTACGCTGAAAAACGTTAAAACTGTGGCTTCAATACTCGATTACGGGAAAACGGTTTTAAAAACATTCCTTTTGTGCGGCGCGGTCTCCCTTTTGCAAATATCCGCCTGCACCCTTGCGGCGTACGGCTTTGCACGGTTTAAGTTTAAGGGCAGGGGAATAATATTCGCGTTGGTTATAGGCACGCTGGTTATTCCGCCGCAAACATATATGGTAACGCTGCTCACCCAATTTCAGGGATTTGATTTTTTGGGAATAATAAAGCTTTTTACCGGCGGCAAGGGAATAAACGTGCTTAACACCGTTTGGCCTTTTCTGCTTACGGCGGCTACGGGAACGGGCATACGCGCGGGGCTTTTCATCTTCCTTACGCGCCAAACCTTCCGTGGTATGCCGTATGAGCTTGAAGAGGCGGCAAAGGTTGACGGAGCGAATGTTGCAAGAACCTTTGTTTCAATAATGCTGCCGAACGTAGTGCCTACGGTTTTGGTTTGCTTTATTTTAACCTTTGTATGGCAATGGAACGATACCTTTTACGTTTCGGTTTACGCGTCCGAATTAGGGCTTATAGCGCAAAAGCTCGATTCTCTCGGGGTGCTTGTTACTACATATTTGGGCGGCTGGTCTACCGTATCTGACGCATACACCGGGCTTTTGGTAAGCGTGGGGTATCTTATGGGAATGGCACCGCTGCTTGTTATGTTTCTCGGGTGTCAGAAATTTTTCATTCAGGGCATAGAACGCACGGGACTTGTGGGATAAGGTGCGGAAAGGAGATATTGAAAAATGAAAACAACGCTTAAAAGAATTATAATTTGCTTTCTTTCCGCAATTCTGCTTTTATCGGGCGCGGGGTGCAAAAATAAAAAAACCGATACCCCGAAAAAGAATAACTCTACGCAGGAAAGCAGCTCAGAGAGCGGCGGAAGCGAGGATATACCGTCCGATAATATATCCTTTGACGGGAAAAAGAACGACGGCAGCTTTTCGGATACAACGTCGCAAATAAAACCCGCCCCGCAGGAAAATTACCCCGATTATACAAAGGTGTACGGTGTTTCTCAGCTTGCGAAAAGCGAAGACCTGAAATTTTTTTACAAGGGTATGACCTACGCCTACGGAATTACCGAAAGCGGCAATGAGGTAATAGCCCTGATAGACCAAAACAACGGGGATTACATAGATATTTTAAGCGGTGCGGGAAAACCTGCGCTGCGCAATAAAAACAATCTCGATTTGGTATCGGTAAGCGGAATAAAGGATTTTGAGCGCAGTATGTCGGACGGCTTTATGCGGCTTGAGGTATACTACACACTCAGCGGCGTTGCCGCGGCGGACTCGGAGCTTATTACTACCTACACGTTTAAGGACAGCACAATAAATGTTTCGCAGCATATAAGCTATAAATCGGACAGATATGCGGCGTCCCCCGAAAGCTCGTATACCGAACGGATGGTAATGCAGAAATACAAGCTTAAAAAAGCGGACGTTGTGGGAAAATGGAAATACCCCGCAAACGGCGATTATCCGTATCAGGTAAGCGAATCGGTTGCAACGGTGCTTGAATTTGACGAAAACCACAGGCTTTACACATTTTTAAAGACCGAAAAAGAGGATGAAGTTATATATTCGCCCGAATACCCCGAGGTAAATATTCCGCTTTCGTTCAGCGAGGGCAAGGGCGTAAATTACACGGTGAGCTACGATTTGGTTCCAGCTACCGTTTCGGGCGGCAAAAACGATAATTATTATGCGCTTTTCCGCGGGCGCGGCTCTGATTACGCGGTGGGCGTCTTCCCCACAGCCGCAAATACAGAGGACTCAACCGTGTTTGTGGGAAAAAGCGTTGATTTGAACCTTAACGTTTCCAACCTTGTATCAAAGGATGTAAACTTTTCGCTCCGCTATGATATAAGGGATTATTACGGTAAAGTAGTGGATTCGGGGCTGTTTATTGACAATACGGCGTATGCGGGCACTTCTATGAACCGAAAAATACATATATCCGGCAGCTACGGAATGTATTATATGAACATTTACGCCATGTCGGATGTGTATACCCATTTAGAGTGCTATCCGTTTGCGCTTATTCCCACAGCCGATTATAAATACAGGGCGACAAATCCCTTCGGTATGACCTCAATTGCCGATAACGGCTATAAGGACGACGCAATGACCGCCGCAAAGCTTAATGTAAAAATAGGGGTAGGCTGCTACCGTGTTGTGGCAAACGCCACTGGTTACCAAATGGACGCGGCAAGATATATGCACGATAACGGAATAAGCCTTAACGCGCAGCTTAATATCAACAATGTTAAGCCCACGGGTTTGAAATCGGTTAATGAGCTTGTGAGCGTTATAGCCGATTATGCGGGAAAGCTGAAAGGACTTACCGACGATATAGAGGTGGGCAACGAAACCAACTTTTCATATTCCGAGGGAAAAGAGGCAGACCCCGCGGCATATGCCGAAAAATATTTAAGCGATATGTACGAGCCTGCAAGCAAGGCGGTACGCGCCGCGGGATATAAATACCTCGGGGCGGGAATTTCCGGCTGCGACAGGGGCTGGCTTAACGACGTTATAGGCAAGACCCGGCGGCTGTGGAATTTAATGGACGTACTCTCGGTGCACCCATACGGCTTTCCCTGTATGCCCGATATATACGGCAACGGCTCATACAGCAACAAATGGAACTACGAGGGCTCGCTTATGCGGGTCAAGGATATTTTCAAAAAGAACGGCGAGCTTAAATGGTATATCACCGAAACGGGATACCCCGTTTCCCCCGCAAAGCCCCTGCAGGTTGAGCTGCGCACGCAGGCGGATTACGATATGCGCATAATGGTATTGGGGCACAGCTACGGCGCTTCCAAAATAGAGCTTTACTGCTTTTACGACAGGCTTTCATTCGGCAGCGGCTTTAATGCGGACGATACCGAAATGGGTTACGGTATGTTTTATCAGCCGGACTTTTTGGGGGTTGTAAAGCCGAAACCGGTTGCGGCGGCGTTGGCGGTGCTGAACCATGTTACCGACGGCGTGAAGAAAACCGAAAGCAGCGCAAAATACACACGTGCGGACGGCACGCTGCGCGCCTTTAAAATGTCGCTCAGCGGCGGAAAGAATATTTACACCGTTTGGTCGAATAAATACCCGCTTTGCAATGCCGTTGTGGGGAATCAGAACGACAGAGAGCCCTCTCTCCCGTGGACGGACCAATGGAGCGGAAAATATGAGGACGTGACCTTTGACGCGGCAGGCGGCAAGGTGACCGTTACCGACGTTATGGGCAACATCAAAACCTATACCGCCGTGAACGGAAAGGTGACCGTTCCGGTTTCGGGCTCGCCGCTGTATATTGACGGAATAAAGTAGAGCGGTAAAAAAATATGAAAAAGAATTTAACGCGTATTATTTCGGCGGCGCTTTGCCTGTTTCTTGCGTCGCCCGGGGTTTTTGCACCTAAAATTGCGGCTCAAACGCCGTATGAAGCGCATAACGGCATACGGACAATAAGCGATTGCTCGGCTGTTACGGGCAGGCGGGCAACCGCAAACGTGCCTGACGGACACGGGTTCATGGTGGCGCTTACAGCCGCAGGGTCAAACGCCGAAAACATAACAAACGCCGATTTCGACACGGGAATTTTTTTCACAAGGGCGGAACTTGAAAAAGGCGCGTTTGTAATTTATTTCTCGCATGACGAAACGCGCCTGAGGGCATCGGACGGCGAAACGGAAAAGACATATGCCGATAATGTTTTTATGTTTATTTTCGATAATATGGCAGGCGGCGCGAGAATACAGCTCGGCGGCAATAAGGAAAGCACAAAGCCGATATATTTTGTATCCTCAAGTGACGGGCGGCTGCTGCGGTTTGATACGGCAAATGCGTCCACGGGCTTGGCAGTTGATAAGGAGACGGGGACTTATTACAGCGAGGGCTACTGGATAATTCCCGGTGCGTCGCTTAACCTTGACGGCATATCGGCAGAGGGAAGCCATAGTCTTGCGGGGATAAAGTGCAACCCACGAAACAGAACGGCAAACGGCGGCTATGTAAATGCTACCTGTAATTTTTATTACGATAATTTCTGCTTTGCGGAAAATTTGTCGGATATTTTCGATTCTTCCGAAAGCGGCGGATTTGAATACGAAGCGGGCTCGGTTTACCCGGTTTATAAGCTCGGACCGCAGAGGTATGCAGGCGAAATTGCGACGCCCTGCGCGGAAAACGGGCTGAAATTACATAAAAACCGCATTTCGCTTAAAAGGGGAAGAACCGGGTACAGGGCGGATATTTATACCAATAAAAGTGTTTATATATCTTCGGTAGAAGTCCCCGCGGGGAGCGGATACACCTCGGCTTACCTTGCCTGCGGCGGAGATATGCTGATACAGGCGGTAAGCGGCGGCAGCGTATCGCCCACGGAAAAAATAAACTGCGCGGGGGATATTAACCGCGACGGTGCGCGGGACATGCGCGACATTATAGCCCTTAAAAAGCTGACGGCGGCAGCGGGCTGCGAATACAACAGCGATTTAAACGGCGACGGCAGAACAGACGCGGCGGATACGGTTTTGCTGAGGCAAATGCTTTTGGGGCTTGAAACGGCTGTGTTTGCTGGAGAGACCGCCGAGACATATGTTTACGATGAAAATAATTACCCCGATTATTCGGGGAAATACGGGGTGTCAAAATTGGAAAACAGCAAAAACAACAAATTTATATTCAAGGGTGCGGCATATACCTATGTCGTTACCGCGGCAAATGAAGAAATACTTGCGCTTAACGACCGCGTTACGGGGGATATGATAGATATAACCGACGGCGGCGGAACGGCGGTGCTGAACGATGACGGCAACGCGCTGCTTGTGAAAAAAAGCGGAATAGAGCGCCTTGTGCCCGAGGGCAACAAATTGAGCGTTTACTATTCCTTAACGGGTGCGGGAGCGGAAAGCGCGAGCATTGTAAACACATATACATTCCTTGAAAACTGCATAAGGGTATCGCAGCATATAACCTTTAAATCCGATAAATATACGGCGGCGGCTAAATATTCCTCCGTTGCGAGAAAGGTTTTTCAGAGCTACACCTCAGAGGACGCGCGAATGGTAAGCAAATGGGTGTACCCCGAAAACGGCGATTACCCGTATCAGTTGGGCGAATCGGTGGGAACGGTTATGAAATTCGATAATAACCATTCGCTTTACACCTTTTTGAGCGTGGCTGAGGACGCGGCGCTCTACCCGCCCTCACACCCTAAGCAGAGCATACCGCTTACGTTTGAAAACGGCAAGGATATAGATATGACTGCCGAATACAGCTTAGTTCCCGCAACCGTTTCGGGCGGCGAGTACGACGGCTATTTGCCGCTTTTCAGCGGCAGAGGCTCGGATTTTGCCGCAGGAGTTTTCCCGGTAACCGAAAACACCGAAAAATCCACTGTTTTTGTGGGCGACAGCGTGGATTTACGGCTTAATGTTTCAAATCTTGTTCCGCACGGCATTAAGTATACGCTTTGCTATTCGCTTTACGATTACTACGGCACGCTTATAGATGTGGGCAGCTTTGAGGATGTTCCGCTTGCCGCCGAAACCGCCGAAAACAGGGCGCTGCATATTGAGGGTAAATACGGTGTGTACTACATTGATTTGAGAGTGCGCACAGATAATTACGAGCATACAGAGTGCTATCCGTTCGCGCTTATTCCCACCGCCGAATATAAGTACCGCTCCACAAATCCGTTCGGTATAGCGTCCGCTGCGGATAACGGCGTGGAATCCGACGCGATGCTTGCGGGCAAGCTGAATATCAAAGTGGGAACAGGCAACTACCGCTTTGTGGGCAACGCAAAGGGGTATCAGCGGCAGATGACCGAATATCTGCGCGAAAACGGCGTGAAGATAAACGTTCAGCTTAATATGAACAGTATAAAGCCCTGGGGCTTTAAAACGCTTGAAGAATTTGTAAAGGCAATGAATGACTATCTGCCCGGACTTCGCAGCATTACCGACAGCGTGGAGATAGGCAACGAAATAAACTTTTCCTACACCGAGGGCAAGGAGGAAGCCCCAGCCGCCTATGCCGAAAGGTATATAAATGATATGTATATACCATCAAGCGATACGGTGCACAGCGCAGGCTTTAAATATGCCAATGCAGGAATATCCGCCTGCGATACCAACTGGTTTGATAAGGTAATGGGTAAAACACAGGAGCTTTGGGACAGAACGGATATACTTTCGGTTCATCCCTACGGTCACCCCTGTATGCCGGACCTTAACGGCAAGGGCGAGCAGAGCGGAAAATGGAACTATGAAGCGGCGCTTATCAGAACCGTAAACGCGCTTAAAAAGCACGGCGAGAAGGAATGGTACATTACCGAAACCGGCAACACAACGCCGCCGCTTAATATGATGCAGACCGATCTGCGCACCCAGGCGGATTACGAAATGCGGGAGCTTATTATGGGTCACGCATACGGCGCTTCAAGAATACAGCTTTACTGCTTTTTCGACCGCGCTTCCTATAACAACGGCTACAGCGCAGAGGATGAGGAGCTGAATTACGGCATATTCTATCAGCCCGACTTTTTGGGCGTTGTAAAGCCGAAACCGGCAGCAGCGGCGTTTGCGGTTATAAACTCGGTAACGGACGGTATTGAAAAAACCGAGGAATACGGTAAATACACCCGTGCCGACGGTACTTTGCGGGTATTTAAAATAACCCGTAAGAACGGGGGCGACGTTTATGCGGTCTGGTCGAACAAATATCCGCTTTCAAACGGCATTTACGGCAAGCAGACAGAGCGCGTGCCCTCAATGCCGTGGATAGATAAATGGACGGGCAAATATGAAAACGTGACCTTTGAAACCGAAAACGGCAGCGCAGAGGTAACCGACGTTATGGGCAATAAAAAGGTATATACCGCCAAGGACGGCAAAGTTACCGTTCCCGTATCCGGCTCAATACTTTACATAAGCGGAATAAAATAATTGCACAAATCGCTTTGCCGACGTTATTCGGAGGTGGTGGTCTGCGGAGGCAGGGCTTAAATACAAAACCTAAATTCGGAAGGAGAAAATTTTATGTTTAAAAATGCAAGAAAACTTCTCTCGGCAATTCTTTCTTTAACACTGGCGGCGGGCGTTGTGTGCGCGCTGCCCGCTTCGGCTGAAAACGCCGAAATCAACCCGCAGGAGCATTTGAGGCTTATAAGCAGCTGCTCGAATTTTGCCGCTGCCGTCTGCACCGACAAAACACCCGACGGAAAGGGCTTTAAGGTGTCTGTTGCGAATAAGAACGGCGCGCAGAATATAACAAAGCAATTTAAAACTATAGAAAATTCACTCTCGTTCACAAGGGATTCTCTGGAAAAAGGCGCTTTTATAATATGGTTCGGTCACGATAAGGAGCGAAACGGGGAAACCGCATATGCAAACAATAATTTCCTGTTCCGTTATGACGATGTTACCGGCTATGATATGCGGTTGAACGGAACTGCAAGCGCTCCCGCTCCCGTATACTTTATTTCCTCGGCTGACGGCACGGTTTTACGCAACGATGTAATCAACACGGCTACGGGGCTTGCAATGAATGCCGACGGCGAGTATTTCGACGAGGGGTATTGGGTAATACCCGGCTCTTCATTACAGCTTTCAAAATTTACGGATGACAGCAGCCACGAGCTTACATTGGTTCAGTGCAGCCCGACTAATAAGGACAGAAATAACGTTGATGTGAGCGCTGCATTTGAATATTATTACGACAACCTTTGCTTCGTAGATAATATTGAGGATATTCTCGGCAGCAAAACGGGTGATGACTTTGCCTACGGGGCGGGTTCAACCTACCCTGTTTATAAGTTAGGCTTTATGACCGGCAGAAACGGCGCAGAACCGAATATTTCGGCTGAGGGCGGCAGCGTTATCGCAACGGGTCTTTCGGACGGTTCGGTTTTAAACGTATATAAAAACAACGGCTTTATAGCGTCGGCGGCAGCCGAAAACGGTAAGGTGGTCATAAACGGGCTTGCAAGCGGCAGCTACAAATTCCAAACGGCGGATATAGACGAAAACGGTAAATACCGCAATGTTTCCGAAACGGCAGCGGAGTCGATAGCCGAGTTTGATTATTCGGGGCTGCATATAATACGCGATTATACCGACCTTACGGCGTACGACCCCGCAACCGGCATAGGCAACGGAACGAATAATGTTCCCGACGGCAGGGGCTTTATAACCCGTACAAAGGGCACGGACAGCGTTGAAAACTTCCATCCTTCTTTCTATAAGGAAATGCTTACATCGGAAACAGTTAATAACGGCGCGCTTGTATTTTATTATAAGTATGATGAGGAAAGAACCGTTAACGGCGAGACCAAAACGGCTTATGCAGATATTGTACCGAGACTTGCCTTTATGAAGGAGGGCGATACGGCGAATACGGTTGTTTCCATAAAAGCCGCCAACAATAACAGGCAGTCGGTCTACTTTATTTCCTCGCAGGACGGCACGGTAATAAAGAACAGCACCTACGATTCCTCGGTTCAGCTTGCGAAATCGGGCGATAAATACTACAATTCGGGCTGGTGGATAGTTCCGCTTTCGGCAATGAAGACATTGGCAGGTGTGGGTATAGAAGAACTCGGCGAAGAATATAAGCTTAACGGCGTTAAATTCCTCTGCAGAAATATTGCCCTTAGCAGCGGATTTTCCAAAGCCGATTGTACCTTCTATCTTGATAATTTTGCAATAATCGATAATATTGAGGATATTTTGGGCGCAAAGGACAGCAACGGTAATTACACCTTTGATTCGGGCTCGGTTTACCCCGTTTACAATCTCGGCGCGCTCGATACAGCAAGCTCCTCTCCGCAATTCGATAAATCGGCAAATGCCGTTCGCACGGGAAAGAGCTTAACCGTTAAACGCCCGGCAGAATATGCCGACAGCGCATGGAAGCTGAACGTTTATATCAACGGCAAGGGGCTTGCCGAATCGGTAAAGCTCGGCGCGGATGTAACCGAGTATGCCACAGCGGAATATAACGCAGCAAACGTGCGTATTCAGCTTATATGCGGCGGCAACGCCATTACCGTGACCGATATAAACCGCGCGGGTGATATTAAGGATAACGGGTATATAGACCTGCTCGACCTTATAGCGCTTAAAAAGCTTACGGTAAACAGCGGCACAACCTATAACAGCGATATTGACGGCGACGGGTTTACAAACTCTAAGGATATAGCGCTGCTCAAAAAAATGCTGCTCGGTGTGGCGGTATAAGGAGCATAATACACTGCGAAAATTTTCCGCAAGGCGAAAAACAGAGGAGCAAATATAAATGAGAGAAACGGTTCATAATGTTGATTTTTGCGTTGTAGGCGGCGGTTTGGCGGGCTTGTGCGCCGCGCTTGCCGCAGCGCGGAAGGGAATAAAGGTTGCTGTAATGCAGGATCGCCCCGTATTCGGGGGGAACGCCTCAAGCGAGGTGCGTATGTGGGTATGCGGCGCTCACGGAGCTGATAACAGGGAAACGGGTATTTTGGAAGAAATAATACTTGAAAATTTCTATGTGAATCCCGAAAGCAACTTTTATGTGTGGGACAGCGTGCTTTTCGGGAAAGCGTTTACCCAGGAAAATTTGGAAATGATTCTTAATTGCAGCTGCCTTGACTGCACTATGGACGGAAATACGGTCAAAAGCGTAAAGGGCTGGCAGACTACCACGCAAAGCTACCATACCGTTAACGCAAAACATTTTGCCGATTGTTCGGGCGACTCTGTTTTAGCGCCGCTTACAGGCGCGGAATTTATGCTCGGAAGAGAGGATAAAGCCCGCTTCGGCGAAAGCATTGCGCCCGATACGGCGGATCGGAAAACAATGGGTATGAGCTGCCTGCTGCAGGCAAGGGAAACGGACAGACCGCAAAAATTTATTCCGCCCGCCTGGGCAAATAAATACGAAAGCGACGCCGACCTGCCGAATGTGGACCAATATATGAACGATGACAACAACTTTTGGTGGATAGAGCTCGGCGGCGATAAGGACAGCATTGCGGATACGGAAGAGGTGCGCAACGAGCTTTTAAAAATCGTCTTCGGCGTGTGGGATCACATTAAAAACAAGGGCGACCACGGCGCGGAAAACTGGGCGCTCGATTGGGTGGGCTTTTTGCCCGGAAAACGTGAAAGCAGGCGCTATGTGGGCGATGTTATTGTAAATCAAAATGACGTTGTTTCGGGCGGCAGATTTCCCGACAGTGTGGCGTACGCCGGCTGGACTATGGATAACCATTTCCCCGAGGGCTTTAACTTCAAGCCCGGCTGCGAGGATATAACCATTCAGCACCCGGTCGACGAGCCGTGGGGCATACCGTGGCGCAGCCTTTATTCAAAAAATATTTCCAATTTGCTGTTTGCGGGCAGAAATATAAGCGTTACCCACGTGGCGCTTTCTTCTTCAAGAGTTATGGCAACCTGCGGAATTCTGGGTCAGGCGGTAGGAACGGGAGCTGCGCAGGCAGTAAAAACAAATACCGATATAAGAAATATCGATATTGACGCATTGCAGCAAACGCTGCTTTATGACGATTGCTTTATACCGAACATCCGCCGCAGAATATCGCCGCTTGCGGCAAAGGCGGAGGTTAACTGCGAAATTGTAAGAAACGGGTGCGACAGGGGAGAAAAAAACCTATGGCTCGGGGAAAGAGGGGATTTTCTTGAATACAGGTTTGCAGAGCCTGCGGCTGTTAAGGAAGTACGAATAGTCTTCGACAGCAAGCTCAACCGCACCGAGCACAATATGCGGTGCAGCTACCCCTTGAATATGGCGCAGGCAAAGCCGCCCGAAACGCTTATAAGGGATTACACCGTTTCCTGCGAACTTGAAAGCGGCAAAATTAAAAATATTGAGGTTAAGGATTCGCATACGCGCCTCGCAGTACATAAAATAGGCGAAAGAATAAAGAACGTGCGCCTTATTCCGAAAACCACATGGGGCGATAAAAAATTCCGTGTATTCGGCTTTGAGCCGGTATAAATTGATAAAAATAAGCCGGCAGCGCACCCTGAAAAATTCGGTGTGCGCTGCGTGTTGTTAAAAGCTAATTCTTTTTGCGGTCAAGGGATAATCAACCCTTAAATCTGAACCGTTAGTGTTCGATAAAGGGTTGATTTTCTTTTATGAACCCAGTATTTATGTGCGTTTGCACAATATTTGCTTATCGGACACTTTTTCTAAAACAGTCCAAACTACGAAACAAATTCCTAAAATAATTTCAAAACGAACCATCGTTGTACAATTAATTATTCTGTAATGCGGCTTGCTTCCTAATGCAATCCTCTTCAAACCTGTTAGGTGTTCGATAACGGAGTACGGAATGCGGCCGTTTTTCATTATAGAAATTCGCATAGTCCTTCACGGCAATTCGGAATTCTCTCTCAGAGCGAAAATCGGTACGGTAAAGCTTTTCGGTTTTCATACTTTTGAAGAATGATTCCATTACGGAATTGTTAAACGGATTGCCTGGATTTGAGAAAGACTGCTTTACATTTAGGTCTTTTAAGCACATTCTAAATGTCGTCGAAGTATAGTTGCAACCTTGGTCACTATGAAACATCAAGTCTTGTGGTTGCCTTTCGTTATATGCTGCCATAAATGTGTTCTTCGTAAGTTGGGTGCTATTATTTAAAGAAATTCTATGTGATATCACTTTCCGAGCAAAGAGGTCAAGTATCACGCAGATATAGAATACAGTATTATTGTATTTAAAATATGTAATATCACTAACCCATACTTCATTTGGCCGCGTTACTGTAAACTGTTGCTTTAACAAATCTTCTTTTCGCTCAAGGTTCATATAATATAGTTTCTATGCACCGTGACCGATGCAAAACCAACCGTTTTCGTGCATGATATTATGTACGCAAGATTGCTTAAAGAAAACGGCGTGAGCATACTGTTTGAGAAAGAAAATATAGATACGGCATATATGTAAGAGAGCTGAAACAGCTCGGAATACCTATAATCTTTGAAAAAGAGGGCATCAATACAATTCAGGTATCAAGCGAACTTTTGCTGACCCTGTTCGGCGCGCTGTCGCAGGCAGAAAGCGAATCTATAAGTATGAATGTCAAGCTCGGAATAAGGCAAAGTCTTAAAAACGGCAATGTCAGGTTCAGCTATAAAACATTCCTCGGCTACCGAAAGGGTGTGGACGGTCAGCCCGAAATTGTTCCGGAGCAGGCGGATATTGTAAGGCGTATATACAACGACTTTCTTGCAGGGGCAACCTATCT